>MDTC01180371.1_pt1 | contig 24694 bp, 23 predicted proteins | sample 811181 | NCBI WGS metagenome assembly MDTC01 (sample SAMN05326644, study PRJNA326480) | marine metagenome | isolation source: seawater | place: Pacific Ocean: North | collected 2011
TATTATTGGAGCTAGCGCCACAATTACAAATAATTTTAAATCTAATCTAGTCTTGATTGGATTACCTGCTAGAGAATTACTTACAAAAGTAAAAAAATAATTCTCACGGTATAAAATTTATCAATAGAAAAATATCAAGAACATAAAAAAAAAATATTCACTATGAAAACTAAAAGAATTATAGCAAGACTGGATATAAAGAATGATGCGCTGGTCAAAGGAATTCACTTGGAGGGCTTTAGAGTCCTTGGTGATCCAGGTAGTTTTGCAAAAAAATATTATGAAGATGGCATAGATGAAATAGTTTACATGGATGCTGTTGCTAGTTTATACGGACGTAACGGTCTAATCGATCTAATAAAAAAAACAGCAAAAGAAATATTTATTCCTCTTACTGTTGGTGGTGGAATTAGATCAATAGATGACGTGGCTGCTATATTGGCTGCAGGCGCAGATAAAGTTTGTATCAATACAGCTGCAGTTCAAAGGCCAGAATTAATTACTGAAGTTGTTAATATATATGGATCATCAACATTAGTTATTGCTGTTGAAACAATAAAAGTTGACGATGAATATATGGTTTTTACTGATAATGGCAGAGAGTATACTGGTCTTAAAGTTATGGAGTGGGTTAAAAAGGTTGAGGAATTAGGTGCTGGAGAAATTCTTTTAACCAGCGTTGATCGAGAAGGTACTGGAAAGGGTATAGATATTGAATTAGTTAAAAAAGTAAAAAATTATATTTCAATTTCCACAGTTATTCATGGAGGTTTTGGTTCTTGTAAGGATGTATATGATGCATTTAATGATCTTAATATAGATGCTGCATGTATTGCATCAATGTTTCATTATAATACAATTCATTCTGATATATCTTTGAATAAGTCAATTATGGGCAATAAATCATTCCTACTTTCCAATAAGACAAAAGGAGGCTTAGAATCAGTTTCTGTCAAAAATTTAAAAGATAGATTAAAAGATCAGAAAGTGAGGGTTCGTTAACTAATGAAAACTATTTCAATAGTTGATTATGGGCTGGGAAATATACACAGCATTCAAAATGCAATAGAATTATTAGGCTATAAATCTAAACTTGTATCCTCATCAAAAGAACTTTTTCAAGCGACTCATTTAATATTGCCCGGTGTTGGTGCATATCCTCATGCAATGAAGTTACTAAAAGAAAATGGTTTAAATGAATCTATTTTAGAATTTTCAAAGACTGGAAAGCCTATATTAGGAATCTGCCTTGGGATGCAGTTACTTTTTGAGGAGAGCAGTGAGCATGGTTTATCTAAAGGCTTAAATTTGTTTAAAGGTAAAGTTGAGCGCTTTAAACCTAGTGAAGATTATAGCATTCCACAAATTCAATGGAATAAATTAGTTAAAAAAGACAATTGCTCAATTATGTCGGGCATTAATGACGAGGAATATTTTTATTTTGTTAATAGTTATTGTGTAAATATTATAAATTTAGAAGAGGAATATAATATTTGTTTTAGCTCTTATGCAAATCAAAAATACTTGGGCTTAATCGAGTATGAAAATATTATAGGTGTTCAATTTCATCCAGAAAAAAGTGGTAAAAAGGGATTGACTTTACTTAACAATTTTATTAACAAATAAACATATGGATATTGGTTATAGATACTATAAAAAAAAATATAATTTGCCAGAAGAGGTTAAGTTTTGCACAAGATGTGTAAATCTAAATCAAAGACCAAGAATTACTTTTGATAAAGATGGTGTCTGTTCAGCGTGTAATTTTGCAGATTTTAAAGATAATCAAATTGATTGGGATCTAAGGAGAAAAGAACTTAGTGATCTGTGTGATAAGCACAGAAAAAATGATGGAAGCTTTGACTGTCTTGTTCCTTCAAGTGGAGGAAAGGATAGTGGCATTGTTGGCCATATGTTAAAATATGAATTTAACATGAATCCACTTACAACAACTTGGGCGCCTCATTTATATACTGATATCGGTTTTCAAAACCATCAAGCTCATATTCATAAAGGTAATCTTGCAAATATTTTAGTTACCCCACCAGGCGACATTCATCGAAAATTAACAAAGCTTGCATTTGAAAATTTAGGAGATCCTTTTTTACCATTTATTTTTGGTCAAAATAATATGCCATTGCAGGTGGCAGATAGATATAATATTCCTCTAATATTCTACGGTGAAAACTCTGAAGTAGAGTATGGTGGAAGTATGGCTGATGCTTATAAGCCAACAAAAGATTGGAAATTTAGAGATAAAAATATTCATATGTCTGGCCTACCTCCGGAAAAGTTTTTGGATTATGGCATATCAAATAAAGATATTTATCAATATTTTCCGCCAGATGAGGAAAGGCTTGATAAATTAAATCTAGAAATTCATTTTATGGGTTACTACCATAAATGGAATCCTCAAGAAAATTACTATTATTGTGTTGAGAATACTGGTTTTACTGCGAATCCTATTCGAAGTGAGGGAACTTACTCAAAATATGCTTCTCTTGATGACAAACTAGATGGTTTTCATTTTTATTTAATGTTCATTAAATTTGGGTTTGGTCGTGCAACATCTGATGCTGCACATGAAGTGAGAGATGGAAATATTACTAGAGATGAAGCAGTATCACTTGTTAGCCGTTTTGACGGAGAGTTTCCTGAAAGACACTTTAAAACTTTCCTTGAATACTGCGATATTTCTGAAGGTACTTTTTGGGACACCGTTGACTCATGGAGACCGAGGCATATTTGGAAAAAAGTTGGCGGTAAATGGCTTCTGAGACATAGAGTTGATAAAAGTGGTGTCGATGATTAGTTTATAAAATATGTATATAAAAAAAAATTTAAATACTAATTCTTTTTATCTCGTACTCTTTATCCGTAAAATCGATAATGCTTAATTCATCAATTTTCATCATTAATTGATAATTTATATCCTTTAAAGGTATTAATGCTTTAGATAGATCATTTATTGTGAAATCTTTATATGCAAGAGTACTCTTCGGCATCCAAATATTATCTTTTACAGTGTTAGTTAAAGAGTCCCATAATGGTAAAGTTTCATGAAATAAAAAATATCTAAGTTCTCTTAAAAACACTGAATGAGTAAATCTCAGATATATTAAAGGATCAGGAGTTATTAGAACACCTAAACCTATTGCTTCACAATACTTTTTACTTTCATATTGAAATTCTTTTATACTATTAATTATATTATCAATATTATTTGTGGTTCCAGATATTAAATTTATATGAGGTTCAGTGCCATAGATCCATAATGACTTAATATTCATGGAGTCATAAATCATATGCTGGCATCTTTTAGCAAGATTATATGTCTCACCACTTAAAGGGATTGCTACGCCATATTTTCTCATAATAAACTTATGTGTAAACTCAAATTAGATTTAAATATTAATATATTGAGCTATTTTTTTCATCATCATAAATCTTTACAGCCTTCTCATAAAAATTTATTAATCGATTATTTAGTTCCTTAAATTTATACTCTTCATCATCTGCAAGCGATTGAGAGTTTATTTTTTTTGAAGAAAGTTTTAATAGTGACCACATATCTAAATTAATCCCCATATCCTCTACAGTTTTCAAATATGCTGCACATTCATTATTATTATTTTTATATAACCAACCTCCATCTCTGATCGACTTAAATATCGTTTCTAATTCTTCAAAACTATTTGTAACTCTAATATTAGAGAGAACATTATAGCATACATTTCCAAAAACTATTGCTGGCTTGTTTAACATTGTGGCCTCTAGGGCGCTAGAACCTACAATAGAAATTACCGCTAAAGATTTTTCAATCCAGGGTTTTGGATCCAAGTAAGAATTCATTTTAATAATCTTTACATTATGCAGTTTATTAATTTTTTTATAAAATTGCATACTACGCTCTCCAATCATTGATGGGTGTTCTTTAATATAAAGTTTCCAAGTTATAGGTAGTGATTTTGAAGTTGCCTCTATAAGATTAATTTCATCTACATACATTGGAGATTTCACAAATGTTGTAGACTCTGGTATTACATGTAATGGCATATAAACGTATTTTTCTTCTCTAGGTGACTCAAAGTATTTATTAAAATTTGAATATAAGTACCATTTTCGTATAGCACAAACGTATTTCCACAAGATTTTTTTAAAAACATGTGAATCTAAAGGAGTATTTAACTTAATACGATTTTTATTGTTCTTGAAGTAATAAGTTTGTGATTTAGCAAATTTGTAAGTGTTCATAACTAAGTATTTTATTACATCAGTAGTTTTAAAATTATGAGAACTTTCATAGTGTTCTTTATACATTTCAGGAATTATTAGAGATTTAGATTGATATTTCTCGATTTCATTAGTGTATTTTGCAAGATTTAAATTTTTTTTATTTTTGTTATATGCATTAACAAAGTATTGATCTTGCTTCAAACCTAAATTAAATGTTGGTACAATAAAACTTTCGTAACGAGCATACTCCATATTTATATATGCAATTTTCCTATGATTAGCGACTTCGTTAATCAAACTCCTTTGTATTTCCCCTATATCTACATCAAAAATATAATCTGGATTAATTGAATCTAAAACATTCTCAGTTTTGTTGTAGTTTAAAATTAGCCAATAAACGTTCTCATGAAAAGTTGATTTAGGATAATAAAATCTGTCATGAAAAGGTGTAGATGTGGCCTGTGATGATATTATTTGTTGATTAAGGCCTCTAAAATAAGTATATTTTTTCTCAATTTCATTCAAGCGATTATAATCAATTTTTACACTATTTCTATTCTCTAAAAACTCTTCATTGAGATCTCTAACATCATGTATATTTTTATTATTAATTTTATTTTTGAAATAATAATAAGTATTCTTACTAGTTAAATTTTTATCCATTATTTCGTGATGATGAATAAAAAAATAATGAATATTGTTATTTCCTTTTTCTAATTCACGCCCTAAAAAATACATCGGGTAAGAATCTAGTTCTTTGCAGACAAGAAGGATAGTTTTATTTTTTATCATAGAGATATTTAATATTGAATTAACTTCTCATAATTAAAATTTCTTATCTAGAACATTCGAATACTCATTCCAATTACCTAAATCTAGCCAAGATTTGTCTGATATTGGATAAACACCAGTCCTCATGTTATTTTTTTTTATTTCTGTTATCAAATCATTTATATTAAAAAGTTTATTATTAGGAATTAGCTTTAAGACTCTGGGTTCAATTATATATAAACCAGTATTGACTAGAAAATTATAATGAGGCTTCTCATTCATGCTTAAAAGTTTACCATTAATATCTACATCACAAACACCATAAGGAATTGAAAAATCTCGCAATGATGCTGCTAATGTCAGGTCATATTTATTTTTACGATGAAATTCAAAGATTGATGGATAATGATGCTCAATTAAAATATCACAATTAGTTACAAAGAATGTTTTCTTGAGTTTATCTCTAATAAGACTTAATGCTCCTATAGTACCAAGAGGTTTTTCTTCTTCAATATATTTAATATTATAATTTTTTTTATAACTGTTAAAATAAGCTTTGATCATCTCTCCTTTTTCATAGATTGAAATATAAAAATTTTTTACATCAAACTCACGAAATTGATCTAAAATTTTTTTTATTATCGGCTCATTTCCGATTGGGATAAGGGGTTTAGGTAACACACGGGTAAATGGATCCATTCTAGTTCCTTTTCCTCCAGCCATTACAACAACAGGTATATTCTTTAATTTTAAATTTTCTTTACGTAATTCACTAGAAGTTAATACATCTTCTCGCTTTATCACTTTTATTATTTTAAATTTTTTGTTTAAAATAGGTAAGTCTCTAATAAATACGTTACTAATAAAGATTTCTTTTATCTGATTTTCTGAACAACCATTAAAAAGGTATTTAAAATCTTTATTAATCCATGGTGATACCTCTTTACTTATATCTAAACCGGCTAAAACAGATCGCCTGAAGTCTCCATCAGTAAAGACACCAACCATTTTACCATTTTTATCAATAACACATAGTGAGTTTAGATTTTCAGTGTCTAATTTTTTAATTGCCTCTCTAACACTTGTTTTTTCAAAAATTGTAATAAAATTTTTTTTATTCATAAATTTAGATATTATATGTTCATTTTTTTAAATTATTATTAGGTTAATAATCTTTTTTTAAAATAAACTCAGCATATTGAAAATCATCTTCTGTATCAATATCTATTGATCGTTCTCTTGGCATAACATATGCGTACGTGTTGTCTGTATAATATTTATTCACAGATTTAAGCAAAGAGTACTTGAAAATATATATTCCTCCATTTGGCTTATAGGCAATTTCATCATTTTGTCGGTTTATTAACTCATTTTCTTTTATTTTTTCCATTAAACCAAATTTATTTATAGAATAGATCCAGCTAATTGGATGTTCTAATTCACTACAAGAAATTACAGAGTCTGCTTTTTTTTTATAAAAAATTTCAGCTGCATTCTCAATATCATTTGAATTTCTAAATGGAGTTGTTGGCAATAATACAACAAATTCATCTTTATTATAATGATATTCATTAATAAGTTTTTCCATAGTATAAATATAATTATCAATTGCCAATGAATCATCATGGGCTAATTTTTTTGGTCTCATAAATGGAATTTCAATCCCTGTGGCTCTACATAAATCAGCAATCTCTAAATCATCGGTAGATAGAATTGTTCTATCAATGCTTTCAGCCTCTAATGCAGCTTTTATTGTCCAATGGATTAGAGGTTTTCCTCCAAGCATACGAATATTTTTTTTTAATACACCTTTTGAGCCTCCTCTTGCTGGGATAATTGCTATCATAAAAATTTTAAATTACTCTAAATATTCCAGCATAATTAATTCATCTTTCTCAATTTTCTTTTTTAATTTTCTTCCAAGAACAATGTTTAGATTATCAATTGTTATCCCTGTACCTGGTCTTTTAAAAGATATATCTTCTTCTCTAATAATATCTCCAGAATTTAGGTTTTTATTTGATACAATACTTCTTCGAAATACTTTTTTCTTTTCTTCTTCAGCCTTTGAGATCATTCTCTGATAATCACCCAATGACTCATGAATTATTCTTGAATAATCAACTATTTTTTTCATTTCTTCTGGATTAGCTGAAATTTTGTGATCCCATCCTGGCAAATTTTTGTCTGTTGTAAAATGTTTTTCAATAATACAAGCTCCAAGTGCAACAGAAGCCAAGGGAGCAGCAAAACCTAGTGAATGGTCTGAAAAACCTACTGGATATCCAAATGTATTTTGCAACATGGTAATATTATTTAGATTTAAATCTTTATTTTCTGGAGGATAAATCGCTACGCAATGCAAAATTACAATTTTAAAATTTCCCTCTTTTTCAATTAGCTTAACAGCTTTTTCAATTTCACCTAAATTTGCCATACCTGTAGAAAGTAATATTGGTTTATGAAATTGCGCTAAGTATTTGAGCAATGGATAATTATTTATATCCATGGATGCAACTTTAAAAAATTCTACATTTAATTCGTTTAATAAATCTACTTCTTCATTACTAAAAGGAGTTGAGCAGAAATCAACCTCTTTAGATGCACAGTAATTCTCTAATTCAAAGTGTTGTTCTTTTCTTAAATAATATTTATCCACCATTTCTTTTAAGGATCCAAAATGTTTTTTTTTACTGTCGGTGTAAACTGTATTTTCTTTATAACCAGTGTTACTTATTAGAGATTTATTACTCCACGATTGAAATTTAACTGCATCACAACCACATTTAATTGCAGAATCTATCATTTTTTTAGCTAAATCCATATCTCCATTATGGTTAGCACCAATTTCAGCAATAATATATGGATTACAATGATTAAAAATTTCTTTTTTTCTTGTTAATGATATTTTCATTTTTCCCACCATAGATAGTACTTGTTGTTTTGATTACGAAGGCCAATTGTATTATTTTCGTATTGTCGATAAAAACTTTCTGTTTCATTAGTAAATAATGCTTTTAATCCTTGTTTTAATATCGTTTTAAAAAAAAACCAATCTACAGCAATAATCTTATCATTAAAAGAAACTTTTCTAATATTTTTCAATTTAATTGCAGTATTAGACATTCCAAAAATATTTTTATCCTTTATAAATCCAAGATTAACTACATCTAAATTTTTAAGTCTATTAGATAAATATTTTTTTTCATAAACGCCATTATTATCAAAAAGACTTAAATCATTAACAACTACATCTGCTTTTTTTAAAAGTTCTAGAGATTTTTCAATACGATTATTTTTAAAATAATCATCACTATCACCAAATATTAAATTTTCATATTTGTGTTCTATACAATAATTTATTCCAACTTCTCTATTTTTGGCTGGAGTGTCTGAAGAATCAATAGTTATAATATTTAAATTGGAATAAAGATCTTCATAGTACCTTAAATTTCTGAAGCTATCATTTACAATTATTAAATCAAAATCTTTGTATGTTTGTGAAGATAGTGAATTAAAAAAAGATTTTAAAAATTTTTCATTTTTAGGAAAAACTGTAGTTAAGAAAGCAGTGCAATTCATTGCTTCAAGTTTTTAAACCCTTTATTTTTTTAAGAAAGAAAATCTTATTCATAATATTGTGCTACTAGGTATATTTACTACTCTTTCATGCAGCCACTTTGCATTTCTTAAATCATCACATTGTGCATTTGCAAACATTGGTAATTTATTCATTAATATCCAAATTGGTCTAGTCATAACACCATTTGAATTACTCTCATTCAAAAATTTATTACGTTGAATTTTATCTTTAAAGACAATAGAATTTAACCAATAATTTGATTTACAGTTTTTTGGTTCTTTGAAAAAATTATAATCAGTATTTTTAAAAAAAATTTCATATTTCTTAGCAAGTTTACGTTTACTAATAATAAAAGTGTTTAGCTTTTCAAGTTGCGCAACTAACAAAGCAGCATTTAAATTTGGCATTCTGTAATTATACCCAACCATGTCATGCATAAAGTCCCATTTGTGTGGAACTTTAGCAGTTGTAGTTATGTGTTTTGCTTTTTTTGCAAGAACTTTATCATTAGTGATGATGCAGCCACCGCCACCTGATGTAATAATTTTATTACCATTAAAACTTATAATTCCTAATTTTCCAAAAGTGCCCGTATGTTTACTTTTGTAATAACTACCTAAGCTTTCAGCCGCATCTTCAATTAAGAATATGTGATATTTTTTAAGTATTTTCTTTATTTCATCAATTCGACAAGGATGGCCATAAGAATGCATAGGCACACATGCTTTAATAATTTTGTTTGTTTTTTTGTTTATACATTTTTTATTTTTAATTTTTGTATTTTTTTCTAAAAAGGATCTAAGTGCATCAGGGGATAAACCCATTGTATCTTTATCAACATCAATAAAAATGGGCCTTGCTTTGCAGTAACTTATAGCATTGCAGGATGCAATAAAATTTAACGGTTGAGTAATTACCTCATCATTTTTTTCTACACCAGCTAATATTAGTGACACATGTAGAGCTGAGGTGCCATTAGTTGTTGCAATAGCATATTTAGCCCCCGTATATTTTGAAATTTTTTTTTCAAATTTATCAACAAATTTTCCTACAGATGAAACATAAGTAGTGTCAATACACTTATTTAAATATTTTTTTTCATTGCCAATAAATTTTGGTTCATGCAAAGGTATATTTTTTTTTGTATTAAATATTCTTCTTACAAAACCAATGAATTCATTAAACATTATAAATTTCAGATTTATACATTTTTAAATATTCTGGCTTAGTAATCCAATCGATAGTTTTTTTTAATCCCTCTTCAATATCTATTTGAGATTTGTAACCAGTTAGATCATTTATTTTTTTATTATCACACCAAAGTCTAAATACTTCTGATTTTTTAGGTCTCTTTCTTTGCTCATCACTTACAAAAGCAACATCACTGGACATCAATTTTTTAATTAACTTAAGAGTATCAGCAATACTTATTTCTGAGTTAGAACCAATATTAACAGTTTCACCGATTGTCTTCTCACTGTCTGCAAGCATAATAAATGCACGACAACAATCTTCAACATAATTAAAATCTCTTGTAGGCGATAAATCACCTAATTCTATTTTTTTCTTACCTGTAGCAATCTGAGTAATAATTGTTGGAATTATTGCACGCGCTGATTGCCGCGGTCCATAAGTATTGAAAGGTCTAGCGATTGTTAGCGGTAAATCAAATGAATTAAAAAAACTCATCGCCATTGCATCTGCTGATATTTTGGATGCACTATAAGGAGATTGGGGCTGCAGAGGATGAAGTTCGTTAATAGGAACGTATTGCGCCGTACCGTATACCTCACTCGTAGAGGTATGAATTAATCTTTCAACATTATTCTTTTTTGCTGCCTGGCAAATATTAAGTGTACCATTTACGTTAGTATCTACATAGCTGCGAGGTGAAACGTAAGAAAATGGTATTCCTATTAATGCCGCCAAATGAAAGATAAAATCAACATCTTTTGATATATTTAAACAATAATCTGCATCACGTATATCACCAGTAAATATTTCAATTTCTTCTTTACAGTTAACGGAGTCAAGCCACCCCCAGTTATTAAATGAATTATATTGAGATAAAGCTTTTACTTTATAACCTTTATTAACTAACATTTCTGTCAAATGTGAGCCTATAAAACCATCTGCACCCGTGACTAAAACTGTTTTCAAGGTAAATTTCTCAAGTTTATATTAAACATTTTAACATTACATTATGTATGTTTTTACTCAAGATTAAAATTCTAATATAAAGTTTTATTATTATCAAAAGACTTTCTCTCAATATCCATATCAAATTTAATTTTTTGAATCTTAGTTTCAACTTTAGTGTCTTTATCAAGCTCAGTTAATAAATCATCTGATATTAAATGTGACATGTTATTAAATTCATGTTTAAGATTTTCTTTGTCCCGCCATTGACCACCACCTGTAATTTCAGGCGAAAATAAGGTTTGTAATGGTTTACCTATATCAATCAAAGATATATTTTTAATTTTGCCTTCAGAAAGAATTTCATAACTAATAAATGTAGATAGTATTGTAGCCTGAGAAAGTATTAAGGTAGGCTTTGTAGACACTCCATCTAAAACTGACTTACAGACATCTTTTGCAAATTCTACTGGATTAGCATGATGTTTTACATCTTGTGCTCTATCAGGAAGGCAATATATTCTTTTAAAATAAGGATAAATTTTTGATATTTTTGATGCGGCCCTATGATTGCAAATTAATATTAAATCATATTCTTTAATTTTTTTTAAAAAAATATCTCTAAATAAATCTGTACAGGCAATCTTTTTAAATATATTTGATGATGTAATTTCTTTGTGTTTTGAAAATTCCTCAATTAACATAACTTGTGAGTAATGATATAAAAAGTTTTTTTTTGATAATTCTCTCAAAATCTTAAATTCAATTTTTGATCCTATAGAGCCATTACTGGTGGTTGGACAAAAATATATATCTTTATTTTTAATCATACTTAAAAATTTATCTAAATTAACGATCTTAAATAAATCTTCCAACAAATTATTATTATAGATATGATAAAATAAGGCAGAATCATCATTTAGGATTAATTCATTTCCATTTTTTAAAGCATACTCTTTTATTGCTAGATTTACTGCATTATCCCAAAAACCATGAGTAAATTTTAAATAATGAAAAGGTTTCTTTTCCGATATTAAATTCAGGAAATGATTACAATCTAAATTGTTAGTTTTTTTTAATAAATCTTCGACTGTTTTGTTGTATGCTTGTTGATTATCATGTTCTCCTATCCCTAAACATTGATCGACATTAAAAGAGGATATATTATTCCTAAAAAAACTTGGTAACGGCATTTCTTGTTTAGGCAAAAGATACTCGATTGGATTTAAGTTATCTTTAGATTGGTTGATTTGAATTTTTTTTTTAAGATAGCCTAAGGCTACAAATTCATAATTTTTATGTTGAATTTGAACATAATTTAAAATTAATTTTAGAAATGGTATGCTATTTTCTTCATTACTTAGTATCAAATTTCTTATTTTTTTTTTTAGAACTAGAACAGTTAAGGTGTTCTTAACTCTTTTTAAACGTTTTAAAATTTTATTAGCTATACTTGTAAACATTATATTTTAATTGAATATTGATATAGTATTTTAAATAATGGCATATTAATAAATTAAAAATTTTATACTATTTAATTATTATTTAGTTTTACTTAATAATATAAAAAATATTGTCAAAATGAATTAAAATCAATAAAATCAATCTGGTCTAGATCTAATACCATCGCATTAGTGTTTTTTCTAACATCGAGTCTCTGAGGATACTCGTTATCAACAAATACGTCATCTACATTAACATAAAAAGATTTGAGCTGATCACCCTCTACTTTCACAATATCATTGAAGATCTCAATAGAAAGATTAATTTTTTCCAAAGTTTTTGAAATTTCATATGTATGACGAGTTAATAAACTTACTACTTTTTTATTTTTTAAAAAAATATTCAATATGTCAATAAGCTGAAAGACAGGGGTATCTCGACAAATTAACGTTTCATCTAAGTCAAACCAAAAAATTTTTTTATCCTTCATTTTGTATTTTATATCTAATCCACTAACAAGCAAATCTTCGTAATTCACCATGGGATAAGTACTTACATTTCTACCTAATTGTGTTTGCATTATTAAAAGAGGTAGGTTTATTCCAATTGACCTATATAAGTGCCATGCAGGTGATACATGATTAATTTGTAATTCAAAATAACCTTCTGTCTCTTTCTTAAATTCAATAATCTTGATAGTTATTGTTTTAGCAAATACTAAGTACGAATTTAATTTTGCATCTAAATCTTTAATAAATATTTCTATTGGTAATTTATCATATATTGGAAATTTTTTTTTTGTAATAGAACATACATATTCAAACTGTCCACTAGGATTGCGAACATAATCAATTAGGGACAATATATCTAATTTCTTTTTGTAAACTATATTTTTCAGAAAAAATTTCTGTATTAAGGGCACAACAATAATTTCTGACTTTCCTATGGAGTAATTATTCTTCTCAAACTCAAAAACTAAATCCAAATTCTCTCTCAAATCTTCATTATACTTTCTTATATGAGGAAATGAAAAATTTTCATAATCTTTATGAAAACCAGAAAGTTTATATTCACAATGAGATGAGAACCTAATCCCTTTAAAAAATTCCTGGGCAGCATATCCTCCATCACTTCTTAATAGAACAATTGGATATTTATTTCTCATTATAAATAATTATATTTTAAAAGAGTTTCTTTAGAGAAAAACTTTGTCAATTTTTTATTATCTTCTATATAAAAATCTTTAATCTGAGACAAAATTTCAGATCTGAATTTAGGAATAAAATACTTTCCATCTTTTGTAAAAGAACCTAGTTCATTTTTATTTCTATTGTTTATATGGTGCTTAGAAAATGAATCATAAAAAAAATTCTCTTTAACATTAAATATTCCATCTAATTTTGAACAAAAATTATGTTTTAAATTGACAAATTCCTCAAACATAAGAAAATTGCAGTTTTTAAATCCAAACAAAGAGGTTAGTAAATTCAAATATTCTGAAAATTTATAAATTTCATAACCATTAAGATCAACCATTCCGTTTGTATCAAAAAGTAAATCAATATTTTTGTATCTTTTCCAATTATATTCTTCTACATATTGTGATGTTATCAATTTAGACTGTTCTCTAATCACAACCAAAATCTGAAAATCAATATCTTCATTTTTATATGCTGACATTATTGCAGAATGAATTTTTTTGGGAAATTCAAATGGGCTACAAATATCTTTACCAAAATTCAATTTTCTTAATCGCATTGGAGCTGTGAAGCTTTCATCACTAAGTACATTCAATTTATCTTTTGAAAAGCTTATGTAGTCTTCTAAAATAGAAAAATTTTGAAAAAGCCTGCTGCTTGGCCTATCTTTAAGAGGTTCATTAATATTTAATTTTCTCCATGTATTTAGAATTAAATGATTTGATTTCTCTAAATCAAGAAGTGGTCCAAATTGAAGTGATGAAGATCCAGTTTTTGGAAATCCTAAATGAAGAACAATTTTCAGTTTAGCCAACCCCATTTTTCCAAATAATTTCCTTCATAAATCTTTTTTTTCATAAGTAATAACATTTCTTGAAGCAAAATAGGCTTGTAGCCAAGTAGATTCATTTGATCTTTAATATTATATACAGCACTTTTGTAAGTTAATTTTTGAGGATGATAACTATATGAAATAGTCGATGGTCCAAATATTTCTCCAATAGATTTTATAAATTTTTCCGTTGTTGGCCCCTCACCTGTTCCAACAGAAAAAGTGCCCCCATTTATATTAGAATCAAAACAAAGTTGAATCATATTTATTAAATTATCTATATAAACATAATCACGAGGCATATTAGGGTTTCCCCAAATTTCAAGGTCTTTGCCTTTAATTGCGTCATGAATTAATTGTAAAAAAGGCATTATTTTTTTTTCACCATTAGAGAGGAAATAAGGCTCTTCAGGCACCATAAAAATCATAGGAAGTCTTAAATTAAAACATCGCGTACCTTTTAAAGGGACCATATAATCACCCATCATCTGTCCAGCTACCTTAGAAATTGCATACATAGCATGATCACCATTATAATTAATATTAGGTGTTAAATCATTATCGAGCGGCTTGTTGTCCTTCCAATAAAGTTCGTAGTCACGATGAGTCGTGGAATAAACATAGGTTCCAACTTTTGATTTTAGAACATACTCTAATATGTTATAAACGCCACTCAAGTTGGTATCAACATAGTCTCTTAGTGTTTTAAAAAGATTAGTATTTTCTGAAGACTTTAAAACAGATGGTTGTACGCCAGCAAAATTTATTACTAGATCAATCTCATCAGGTAAAATAGAGAAGTTTTCAGAGTTTCTAATATCAAGACTTAGATAATTTAAACCTTCTAAGTCATTGACTTCTTTTCTTCGACCAACGCCAAAAACTTCGCACTCCTGATTAAGAAAATGCCTTGCTACATAACGCCCAGAATTTCCACTAACACCAAATATGAGTATTCTTTTTTTATTTTGTGACATAAATTATAATTTATTAGAATTATTTAATAGAAAATCATGAATCATATTTTTATCATTCCAAAACAATGTATCAATAATTGATAAATTAGACACAAAATTTTCTCTACGTTGCGAATATTGGAATGTATTTTCAGCAGAGAACGAGAGTTTAATATTTTTTTTATCAAATTCCTCTTTCTTAAATATATCCCTTCCTCCAAAAGGATTGATGTATTCCTTAGCTTTTAATTTTTCTGCGATTTTTAGAGCCCACTGTCCAGGGTGCTCAATTACTCCTAAATCTAAATTCATTAACGATTGAACCTTAATTGGTGTTTCAATACCAATATAATTAGCTGTGATTTTAAGACATCTTACAAGAAAGCTTGATAAATTTAAATCAGTTGTTTCAAAACATTCATTTATAAGATTTATAGTTTGACTATAAAAAGGGGCCTTTCTTTTGTATGCGGTTAATTTACCTAAAATTTCTGCCTGCCAATTAATTTCAGATTTAATCTGAATATTACAAATTTTATCAAACTGTTTTCTTTTATCCAGAGGAAGAGTGATATATTGCCATTGTTTTTCAATATTTGGATGTAAAATCCTGTTTCTATTAATCCAGCCCTTATCAATATACTGAATATCATCAAAAACTACCCATTGATCTACATTTTTCATTAGTTGAAAATATCCAATATAAGGAAAGAAATATGGTTGCATTATTCCTAGTTTCATAAAATTTTATTTATTTAGAATGATGTCAGATATTAATTTAACTATTTTAGTATCCATAGAATCGTAGATAGGCAAACATATAACCTGAGATGCGACCTTCTGAGCAAATTGCAAATCATCACCCAAAGAAACTTCTGCATCATTATAAATTGAGAATTCAGTTATCAATGGATAAAAATAGCGTCGTCCATTAATTCCATTTTCTTTCAGTTTAATATAAAGCTGGTCACGTGTTAAAGGATAATTATCTTCTACAAAAATAGGAAAGTAACTGTAATTATTTTGTAAATTTTCTGCCAGAATATGACACCTTATGCCTTGAACATTTTTTAGACATTCTCGATAAGATTTATCAATAATGCTACGTTTTTCAATATTAGCATCTATATAGTTTAATTGAATTAAACCAAGTGCAGCACTAAATTCATTCATCTTACCATTGATCCCAATCTGATCTATAGTGGTCTCGCTGCTAAAACCAAAGTTTTTTATCTTATCAATCTTCTGTTTTATATTCGCATTTTGACAAATAATTGCACCTCCCTCAAAAGTATTAAAAACTTTTGTAGCATGAAAACTTAGCACCGAAAGATCGCCATAATTGAGCAAGCTGCTAGAATGGTGCTTAACACCAAAAGCGTGCGATGCGTCGTAAATAACTTTTAAATGATATTTTTTTGCAATCTTGTTGATTGCCTCAACATCACAAGCATGGCCGTATACATGCACTGGCATAATAGCTGAGGTATTTTCATTAATTTCTCTCTCAATTTTTTTTGGATCGAGGTTTAAAGTTTCTGGATCTATGTCAACAAATATAGGTTTTAAATTATTCATTATTAACGAATTTGCTGTAGCCACAAAAGAGTATGGTGTTGTAATAACTTCACCTTTTATTTCTAGAGCTTTAAGTGCAGCTATAAGTCCAATAGTGCCATTACAAACTAAAGATATATAAGGTACGCCCAAATAATTGCAAAGGGCATCTTCAAGTTGCTTATGAAAAGGTCCATTGTTAGAAACGATCTTATTATCCCAGATCTGTTCTAAATATGGAACTAAATCTTTAAGTGGTGGAAGGCTAGGCTTAGTAACAAAAATATCATTTTTTTTCATAAGCTTATTTTAGTGAGCTAGAACGCAGGAGTAAAATAAAAAATTATTAAGCCTTTAAATAAAAACAATTTATAAAGTTTTTTCGTCCAATAATGACATAAGATAATCGCCATATGAATTATTATCGAGCATATTTGCAATTTGTTTGATTTGTTTTTTTGATACCCAGTCTTGATTTAAAGCAATTTCTTCTAAGCAAGCAATTTTATATCCCTGGCGATTTTCAATTGTTTCAACAAAATGAGAAGCATCCAATAGAGATTGATACGTACCTGTATCCAACCACGCATATCCACGGCCCAGACGTTGCACACGAAGTGCATTATGCTGCAAATAGATTTGATTAATACTTGTAATTTCTAGCTCACCGCGATTAGAAGGTTTGATTGATTTAGCAAATTCAACAACTCTATTGTCATAAAAATACAGGCCAGTGATTGCATGGTTACTTTTAGGGATCTTGGGTTTCTCTTTAAGTGAAACTATTTTATCATGCTCATCAAACTCAACTACACCGAAACTTTCAGGGTTTTTTACCTGATATGCAAAAATTGTGGATCCATTTTCTTGTAAAGCTGCTTTCTTTAATAATGAACTAAAGCCTTGGCCATAAAAAATGTTATCTCCTAAAACTAAACAAACACTATCCTTAGCTATGAATTTTTCACCTATTATGAAAGCCTGTGCTAATCCATCAGGTCTTGGCTGAATAGCGTAGCTAATATTAATACCAAATTGACTTCCATCATTTAATAATCTCTGAAAAGCTGATTGATCTTGTGGTGTAGTAATGATTAGAATATCTCGAATACCTGCAAGCATCAGAACTGATAAAGGGTAATAAATCATTGGCTTATCATATACAGGAAGTAATTGTTTAGAGATACTTTTTGTAATGGGATAAAGACGTGATCCCGAGCCTCCTGCAAGAATTATACCTTTCATTTTATTTGTCCTTTTTTTTATTAAAAAGATCACCTAAACGTTGTCGCTTATAAACACCATCTTGAATTTGTTTACACCAGTCAAGATTATTAATATACCATAAAATAGTTTTTTTAATGCCTGACTGAAAGGACTCGTTGGGTGTCCAATCAAGTTCATTTTTAATCTTACTAGCATCAATTGCATATCGTATATCATGTCCAGGTCTATCAGAAACAAAAGTGATTAAATCTTTATATGACTTAATAGATTTATTTTGGGCATAAAGTAAATGAGTGTATTTATTAGATTGACCAGTTTGCGAAGGCCTTAATATTAATTCATCCAAGGTTTCACAAATTGTAGTCACTACTTCGATGTTTGTTTTCTCATTGTGACCACCAATATTATAAGTTTCACCCACCTTGCCTTTGCTGGCAGCTCTATAAAGGGACTGCGCATGATCTTCGACATATAGCCAATCGCGAATATTCTGTCCATTACCATATATCGGTAAAGGCTTACCATCCAGAGCATTTAAAATCATTAATGGAATAAGTTTTTCAGGAAATTGAAAAGGTCCATAGTTATTAGAACAATTAGTAATAATTACCGGCAATCCATAGGTGCGATACCACGCTCGCACTAAATGATCAGAGCTTGCTTTTGTTGCTGAATAGGGAGAACTAGGATCATATACACTTTTCTCAGTGAATAAACCTGCATCTCCCAAGCTACCATAAACTTCATCTGTAGATATATGATGAAAGCGAAAGGTATTTTGTTTTTTTAATTTACTCCAATATTCTCTTGCGCACTCTAACATTGTATAGGTACCAAAAACATTTGTTTGAATAAAGTTTGATGGTCCATCAATCGAACGGTCCACATGAGTTTCTGCAGCTAAGTGCATTACAATATCTGGCTGAAATTTATCAAATAGTTGTGAAACAAATTGTTTGTTGCATACATCGCCCTTTACAAATTGATACCTTGTATTGTTTTCATAAATTTTCAGCGAATCCAAATTACTTGCGTACGTTAACTTATCAAGATTAAGTACATTGTGCATTGTTTCATCAATTAAAAGACGTATCACAGAAGAGCCAATAAAGCCTGCTCCACCAGTTATTAAAAATTTCTTATTTGAAATTGAATCCTTACTCATCTTTATAAATTAATATTTTTTTGCCATAGAACTAAATGACTCATTAGTTCTAATAAGCTCATTAAATTTACCACTAGCATTCATCTCACCTTTTTCTAAAAAAAAGATCTTATCGCAATCTTTAACAGTGCTAAGCCGGTGTGCAATTAAAATGATAGTGATTTCTTTGCTTAAATTATTTACTGCTCTCATTACTACTTCTTCCGTAAGATTATCCAGTGCGTTGGTCGCCTCATCCATAATTAGTAATTGAGGGTTGTGATAAAGTGCACGTGCAATGCCTATTCGCTGACGTTGTCCTCCAGAGAGTCTAACGCCGCGCTCGCCCACTACAGTGTTATATTTTTCTAACAAATCATTAACTACAAACTCATGCAATTCAGCAATTTTTGCAGCGCGCTCAACATCTGCCTTATTAATATTTTCAGGATCTATTCCAAATGCAATATTTGCAGTTATTGTATCATCAGCTAAATAAATTTGCTGTGGTACATATCCTATAGACTGCTGCCAGTTTCTTCGGTTACTTTCAGATATAATCTTTCCGTCAACTTTTAAAGTACCTTGCTGAGCTTCTAATAAACCTAGTATAATATCTACAGTTGTTGTTTTACCGCTGCCGGTTGCTCCAACAAATGCAACTGTACTACGAGCAGAAATGTTGAGGCTTATATTTTTCAAAACATATTTTGAAGAATTGGGATAATAATAGTGAATTTGGTCTAAAGTTATGGACTCTTTAAGATGAAGCTTATCTTTATTATGATTATGATTCGATGGTTGTATATTTCTTATATCTTCATAGAGACTATCGAGAGCAGGACCAACAAATCGCATTTGAGCAAATGAATTGTAAATCTGTTGCAGCGCAGGCATCAAACGATATCCAGCAAAAGCATATAGTGCAATAATTGGAACAGCATTATTAAAGCTACCACTTTTACTCATTAAATATAATACAGCTAGTAACAAGCCTCCAAATGCTACGATTTCAAGAGCAAAGCGAGGTAGTTGACTAACAATTGTCATTGCAGCTGAATGATAGGCAATGGATTTCGCGGGCTTAGAAAATTTCTTAGTATAAACCTTCTCTAATCCACTTAATTTAATTTCTTTTATGGCCCCAAAAGCTTCACTTACAGCCGCATAGCGCATTGAATTAGCTTTATAACGATCAAGTCCAATCTGCTTAAGGAAGGCTCGAGAAAATTGATAAATTATTCCATAAGAGAGTATGAGTGTTAATCCAACTATAAGGGCAAGCAGCGGATCAACTAGAATTAACAGAAGAAGTATACTGAAAGTAACAAATATTTTTCCAATTAATTCCATCACAGGCTTCAGGCCATTGCCAATAATACTACTAACTTCTGAAAGGATTGTTTTCCCAAGTTCAGCACTATTCCGATTTAAAAACCAACTATAGGGCTGATGAAGGTAGCCTTCTACTAAACGTTTTCCAATACTATAATCAATTTTCTCAACAAAATATGTTTGGACATACATGGTAAGTGCCTTAAGAGAAATTGAAAATACAAGTAATATAAAAACAAAAATACCTAAAAGAAAAAGAAACTGCTGATTTGTTTTAACTCCAAATATAGCCGATAACTCTAATGCAGTATTTAAAATACTATTAGTCTGAACAAGATCTGGATTAGTTAAAACAGCCATAAAGGGAAGGATCGATGCAACACCAATCATGTCTATTAATGCCATAATGATAATTAATAATAATAACCATGCCCCCCTTCTACGTTCTTTATTTGATAATAAGTAAAATAATTTTTGAATGATTTTCATAAGTTTTTTAAAAAATCATTATATGATATTAGGAGGCCCTCACGTAAGTTTACTTGAGGCCTCCATCCAATACTCATAAGACGCTGGCTGTCCATTAGTTTACGCGGATTACCATCAGGTTTATTTGGATCAAAGTTTATTTGACCTTTATAATTAACGACATCTTTTATTATTTCCGATAACTCTTTGATAGTAAGTTCTTTACCATTACCAACATTTATATGGCTACACATTGGCTCTGTGAATTGATCATAGATTTTTTTATCAAGGTTCATAACATGTATGGAGGCACGAGCCATATCATCCACAAAAAGGAATTCTCGCTTTGGTGTTCCAGTCCCCCATATATTTACATTTTTACTATTGCTAATCTTTGCATCATGAAAACGGCGTAACAAAGCTGGAATAACATGACTGTTTTCAGGATGATAATTATCACCTGGTCCATATAGGTTTGTGGGCATGACGCTTCTATAATCAACTCCATGACTTTGACCATACTGGCGGTTATAACTTTCGCATAATTTAATGCCCGCAATCTTTGCTATAGCATAAGGTTCATTGGTTGACTCAAGCTTCCCCGTTAATAACTCTTCTTCTTTCATTGCCTGATTAGAGTTTTTTGGATAAATACAACTTGATCCTAGAAAAAGTATTTTTTTTACATCACTTAAGAATGCCTCGTGTATAATATTTGTCTGTATCATAATATTTTCATAAATAAATTCTGCGGGAAAAGTATTGTTGGCATAAATTCCTCCCACTTTTGCAGCAGCTAAATATACGCAATCTATTTTTTCTTTTTGGAAAAACTCTCTTACATCTATTTGATTAGTTAAATTAAGTTCATTACGAGTACGTAAAACTAAATTTCTAAACCCAAAATCCTCAAGGTGTCGAACAATAGAAGAGCCGACCATTCCACTATGACCAGCAACGTAGATTTTTGACAACTGATTAACTGCCATAATTTGAATTATTTAAAATTAATTATCATATCATCAATTAATTTATTGATGTTATACTTGGGTTTCCATTTTAGTTCCTTTCGTGCTTTTAATGAGTTTCCTCTAAGCGAATCTACTTCTGCTGGTCTAAAATATTTCTTATCTATTTCTATGATAACTTTATTATTTAAATATCCTTTTTCATTAAGTTTAGAGCCTTTCCAAATTATTGGAATCTCTAACTTTTTTGCTGATAAATTGATAAACTCTTTAACAGTATACTGTTTACCTGTAGCTATAATATAATCCGTAGGTTTTTTTTGCTGCAGCATTAGCCACATTGCTTTTACATAATCCTCAGCATGGCCCCAATCTCGTTTAGCATATAAGTTTCCAAGATAAAGTTTTTGCTGTTTTTTTCTTTTTATATTGATTAAGCCCTGGATTATTTTTTGAGTGACGAATGTCTCTCCCCTAACTGGGCTCTCATGATTAAATAAAATCCCATTACAAGCATAAAGATTATACGACTCTCGATAATTAATTACCATACAGTGTGCTGATAACTTAGAAACTGCATATGGGCTCCTTGGATAAAAGGGTGTATTTTCATTTTGAGGTGGAGGACTGGATCCAAACATTTCTGAGGTACCGGCTTGATAAAATCTAATTGGAAAATCAATATTTTTAATTGCATCTAAAATTTTAAGTGTACCTAGAGCGTTTGTCATCATTGTGTATTCAGGTAGTTCAAAGGATACTGCTACATGAGACTGAGCAGCTAGATTATAGATTTCTGTAGGTTTGATCTTGCCAATTAAGTGAGTGATAGACTGCCCGTCAGTTAAATCACCATAATGAAGAAAAAAATTTCTGGCATCATGAATCTCTTCATAAATGTCATCAATGCGTCCAGTATTCAATGATGAACTTCTTCTTTTGACTCCATGGACCTGGTATCCTTTGTTTAAAAGTAATCTAGATAAATATGAACCGTCCTGACCTGTGACACCAAATATGAGAGCAGTTTTATTATTTTGATATTTTTTATTTTTTGATTTCATTTAATAAATATTTTTTTAAATTTGAGGTAGGCTTCCATCCTAATTTTTTAGTTTTTGAAGTCTTAAGAGAAGCATTTAGACGATTACCTTTTTTTAAAGGAGCAAGTTTATATTTCATATTTAGTATATCCGCTATTTCTAAAATAGTATAGTTTTTATCAGAACCAATACCATAATCATCTCCTAAACCTTTTTTGCCAACGACTAAAAGACCATTTATTACATCGTCTATATGAGTAAACCTTCTCTTTTGATTTCCAGGTTTAGTGACAGGTAAATATTTTGCATTATTCTTTTTTAAATCTAAAAATTTTGCAATAACAGTTGCATATTTTCCTTTAGAAATCTCATTTAATCCATAGACATTATAAAAGTATGTTATGGCATATTTTAAATTAAACCATTCCGCATATTTAACTAAAAGTTGTGTATTTATTCTTTTTGAAAAAGAGTAAGGACTTTCTACTGAATTAAGATCATTCGAAAACTTCGTACTAGAACCACTATAAATTAGTTTAGCATTCTTAAATTTAGCAAGTCTTAAAACTTCATAGAAAGAATTTAAATTATATTCCATAACTAAATCTATATCCTCATAGCTCTGCTCGACTCTAGAATATTCACCTAGGTGATAAATATAATCTAATGGAATGTTCTTGTATAATGTAAAAATATTCTTTGTTTCACCCTTTTTATAAAAAATGCCTTTATAATGATTTGTAAAATTTCCAGTAAAATAATTATCGAGAACGTAGACTTTATTTCCATTTTTTTTAAATCTTTTAGATAAGTTGGATCCTACAAATCCGGCCCCACCAGTAACAAGGATGCTTTTATTTTTTATTAAATTATTGTAATTCATGAAAAAATTTTGACATTTAATTTCTAATATATCGTACTTATTTATCTTTTCAAATTAGTTTGTACTTTGCTTATTAGATAGAAACTACAAGTAGTTCTATGAGCCATCTTTTTTAATCTGATATAGATAAAAACCTAGGGGTAAATAATAAATAGCATTTATCCAGCTGGCGAAAAAACCAAATGATGGTGCCAGTGGCCATAACGTTATTGAAAAACATATTAATAGAAAAATTGTAGAGTCATTTATGATATGTTCTTTTTTATTTATTAGATGGGATATAAAATGTCTTATTAAAATGAATACAATAAAAGCAAATATGCAAATAATGGGCAAGAAACCTAGTATGCCTAATTCAGCTAGTAGTTGAATATAAGTATTATGAGGATGTGTAGCGCATCCATACAAATAAAAATCATAATCTGCACATACATACCTAAACATCTTTGGCCCATGTCCCTTTATTGGACTATCTAAAAACATATTTATTGCTGTCTTATAGTGATCGTGATGACCTTGTGAAAAAATGACAACATCTTGATTCGGATTTGCTATTCCCATACCATTTAAAGTTTGATTAACCATTCTTTCTTTTACGCCTGTGAATTGAGTTGTAATTAATATTATTACTGCACAAGAAATGAGAAAAGTAATTGTTCTAATTATCCTAAAATTAGGCACAAGGAATATTATCATGACAGATCCCAAAATGAGCAAGAGAAATGCTGTACGTTCTCCAGCAAGAAATATTAATACGTCCTGAAGGATTAGTATTGCTAAGCCTGATATAATAAAAAGAAATTTATTTCTAAAGACATTAAAGGAAATAAAAAAAAATGCTAAAGGCATAAGTCTTGCAATAAAGTTTCCAAGTACTAGCTCATCACCAAAAAAACTACTTATTCTATCA
>MDTC01001309.1_pt1 | contig 24686 bp, 22 predicted proteins | sample 811181 | NCBI WGS metagenome assembly MDTC01 (sample SAMN05326644, study PRJNA326480) | marine metagenome | isolation source: seawater | place: Pacific Ocean: North | collected 2011
ACCACGTTGATAGGCTGGATGTGGAAGCGCAGTAATGCGTGCAGCTGACCAGTACTAATAGCTCAATTGGCTTGATTTATGCACTGAAAAAAATTTAAGTAATCATTTAACAACAAAAATATTAGAGTGATATTAAGCTAAATTATTACATTGTCCTCTACAAATATAAACACAAGGTAATTTTAAGTTTTGATATATTTATATTCTCATAAATTTCCAATAACTAGTGCACTCAATGCAAAAAATATCTATAACTTAGTAAAAAAATTGCTATGAATTTATAGTAAACAAAATGGATATTCTAATGATTAATACTATCTCTTTTTTTTTGTGGTAAAATATAATCAAAAGAATCTTACTAATCTTGTAGAAATGAAAAGTTTACCATTAAACTATTTTACCACAAATTTTTAACAGTGAAAAAAATGGTTTTATACTTATGAAAAAAATAATTAAAAATATCTTATATCCAACGATACTATTTTTATTAAAGTTCGATTTTTTTAAAAAGATTTCGAATTCATTTGTAAATATTTATTTCATAAATAAAGGATACTGTTTTGATTGGTCGTATTTAGTAAGCAAAAGTTCAAACGACTTATTTAAAGGAGAAAATATTTTATTATCAAAATTTGACTACCTAAAAATAAAAAATTGCATTGATATTGGGTGCAATATTGGTAGCTTTAGTAAAGAAATTTTAAAAAACAAAGCCACAAAAGTAATTGCGTTTGAGCCATTACATGGATGTCAAGAAAGTCTTAAAGAAATACAAAAACATTACGACAAAAGATTTATTTATTATGATTGCGCATTATCAAACAGAGATGGTTTTGATTATATTAATTTCGGTGACAATAAATCGGCATTAGCGAGTTTAGAAAAATCAATCAATGATATTGATTATGTTGGAAGATCAAATAAAAATACATCAATGATTGAATTAAAAAAATTAGACAATTTTATAAATTTTGACAATTTTAGAAATATTGATTTTATTAAGATAGATACAGAGGGTCATGAGTATAAGGTTTTAAGAGGCGGATTAGAATTTATAAAAAAAAATAATGTTAAGATGATTCAATTAGAGTTTAACTGGCACCATTTATTTACTAATAACACAATTTATCAGTTTTCAAAGGTTTTAGATAATTATGTTCTTACACAATTAAATTTAATTAATGGTAAATTGATGCAAATAAATAAAAATCATTTTTTTTTCAAATATTTTTCAATTATCAAATTTTGTATTTGTTGAAAAAAAATTTTTTACAGAAAATAAAGTTATTTTATCAAAATAATTAAGCAAATATTTTATTTTATCTTTAATTAGAAATTTTTTTTATATCAATATTCAAAGAATTAAAAAAAACTTTTATGCATTTTTTTGTAGTGAATTTTATTATTTTAATTGTTATATTTTAAAAAATATCTATAAGAAAATGTATAATAATCAAAATTAAAATGTTAAAAAAAGTTATAAAAGATGATTTTTTAATTAAGAATAAAAAAAAATCATTACATCTAAAGTTTTTAAGAAAAGTTTCTAAAAGTCCTGTTTATGTTTCAAAATTAACTGGTCTTGTCTATCATTCAGATATTTTATCATCAGATGAAACTGTAAAAAAATGGTCAGATAAAATATTTAATACAAAAAAAAATAATCCAAAAAAAGAAATTTATACTTCAGATTTTCCAGGGATGCAGTCTCGCCATTATTTTGTTATTGATTTTTTAAGAAGAAAAATAAATTTAAATAATAAATCAATATGTGATTTTGGGTGTGGTGAAGGTAGCATATTATTTAAGCTGAGAAAATTTTTTGGGTTTAGTAATCTAGTTGGCACAGAGCATTCGAAAAAAAATATTGATATAGTAAAAAAAATTTTTAAAAAAAATAAATTTAAATTACCAAAATTATATCAGTGTAGTATTGAGGATTTCGTTGAAAAAAAAATTACTAATACAAAAATTGATGTTGGAATATTAACATGGACATTATGTAATTGCTCTGAACCATTAAGAGTTGTTAAAAGTTTATCTGAAAGTATAAAAAAAAATGGTTATTTGATTGTAGCAGAAAGCTCAAGAATTTTTGTTCCTTTTAAAAAACCTATTCAAAATAATTTTAACCTCGGCAACCTAACTGGCAGTTATCATCCTTGGCATTGGTCTTTCAATAGTCTTTCTAATATATTTAAATTGTATGGTTTTGAACTATTTAGCCATAATAGATATTGGGATGAGGATAATTTAGTATTAATTTTTAAAAATTCAAAAATTAAAAACCCTAAATTCAAATTTGATAACTATTTAGATGTGTCAAGTTTTTATAAAAGATGGTTGAAAGATAGCTTAAAATATTACAATAAAGATATTTATTTAAAATAATTATTCAAAAAAATAACTAAAAATTTTTAATATGAATGGGAATTATATTATTGATCTTATAAAGTGTAAGAAAAAATATTTAGAAGGTCATAATATAACAAATTTTTTAAGAAAAAAAAAAAATATAACTAATAACTCTAAAGAAATAATTGAAATTGCTTATGAATTGCAAGCCGGAAGTTATGTTAATGAGTTCAAAAAAAATAAACAAATATATGTGAGTTATATCAATGAAATTTCTGCTTATTTAAACGAAAATCTTGATAGTCATGATTCTATATTAGATATTGGTTGCGGAGAGGCGACAACTCTTACAGGTTTAACAAATAATCTAAATTTCAAAAATCATATCATAAATGGATTTGATATAAGTTTAAGTAGAATAGAAACTGCTAAAAAATTCTCAAATAAAAACCTTAAAAAAGGAAGAAAAATAAATTTTTTTGTTGGTGATATAGCTCAAATACCGATGCAAGATAAATCTATAGACGTAATTACCTCATCTCATGCAATTGAACCAAATGGTGGAAATGAAGACTCAATTGCTAAAGAGCTTATTAGAGTTGCAAGTAAAAAGATAATTTTATTTGAACCTTGTTATGAAAAAGTAAATATTAATATAAAAAAAAGAATGAGAAAGTTGGGATATATCAAAAACTTAACTAAATCATTTATAAAATATGGTGCATTTTTAAAAGTTGTTGTGCCAATTAAAAAATCTGTAGATAATAACAATCCAACCTTCTGTTATCATTTTGAGTTGTCAAAAAAACATATAAAAAAAGTTAAATTTTTTTATACAGACCCTGGGACAAATTATAAGTTAACATATGGCAACAATTATTACAGATCTAGTGAGACTCAATTGTCATATCCGGTGATAAAGGGTATTCCTATTTTGAGGATTGAAAAAAGTATTATTCATAAAATTGAGTAAAGTTTTGGTAAATCCAATAAGATATGAATCCATATTACTTGATAATTGTTTGATAATCTTTTAAAAAATTCATATATTTCATATTTTAATCAATAACAGAAAAAATTCTAATGCAGTTTAAAACTTTTTTACTTAATTTGTTTCAAGATACTTTTCAAAGAGTAGAAAAATTGGGCAATCATAAAATTAACACCCACGGTGTTTGGAAATCAGATTATTTATTGAAAAATGAAAAAATTTTTCAAATGTTATCTAATAAACTTGATGTATATAGCGAGACCACAAAAGAAACCTTTGTCGTTCTTCCTCATAAAAATTATTTTGAAGAATGGAAAAATTTAAAAAAGATTTTATTAGAAAATAAAAATTTATTAAATACATTAAATTCTTTTTTTGGAGGAAGAGACTGGAAAGTTGGTCCACCCTCTGTATGGAGATTAAAACCTTTAATGCAAAAACCCGATAGGCAAAATAGGGCAGATGGAGCAAGATTTTGGCATTTAGATAATATTAGGCATGATTATTTAAAACTATTTATAAATTTAATGGATATCAACGATAAACACGGACCTTTCAGAGCTATTCCAGCAAATGAAAGTAAAAAAATAATTAGTATCCATAAAACTAAAGATCGATATGATCTTAAAGATAAAGAATTTGAAGCTATAAAAGCAACAGGATTAATGGGAACTTCTACATTTTGTACTACCTCAAGATGTTTGCATCGAGGAGGTTTTCAGACTGAAGGTCTACACAGAGACATGATTCAAGTACATTTTGTTCTTAAGAAACCAATTTTAGGTATTTTGTAACATTTTTATCATGCATTATAGAAAAGAAATAGATGGCTTAAGAGCTTTAGCTGTAATTCCTGTAATGTTGTTTCACGCAAATGTGAATTTAATACCTGGTGGATATATAGGGGTTGATATTTTTTTTGTAATAAGTGGCTATTTAATTACAGGAATCATAATCAATGCAACTGAACAAAAACATTTTAAGATTAGTAGTTTTTATGAAAGAAGAGCTAGAAGAATTTTACCAGCTCTAATTATAGTAATTTTATTTTCAATATTTGCCTCAATATTTATAATGTATCCCTTTCAAATTATTGATTTTGCAAAAAGTGTATTTTATGTATCAATATTTAGCTCAAATTTTTATTTTTGGCAAAATACAGGTGGATACTTCGGAACTCTTAGTGGTGAAATGCCTTTGTTGCATACCTGGAGTTTAGCTGTTGAAGAACAGTTTTATTTAATTTTCCCAATTTTTTTTATAATTTTTTTAAGATTTGGGTACAAAAAGATTTTAATTTTGATTTTAGTTATAACTATATTAAGTTTTTGTATTGCTCAATATGCTTCTTTTCATCATCCTCGACCAAATTTTTTTCTAATATTTACTAGAGCTTGGGAAATACTGATCGGTTCGATTTGTGCTATATTTTTGATTAAGTATGGAGATAAAGTTAAAAAATCAAATCTATTATCAATTATAGGGTTATTTTTAATATTAATTTCAATCTTTTTATTTACAGAAAAAACACCTTTTCCTTCAGCATACACTTTGTTGCCTACTATTGGAACAGCACTAATTATTATTTATTCTAATAGTATAAATTTAATAGGAAGATTTCTTTCCTTGAAACCTTTAGTATTTTTAGGTCTAATAAGCTATAGTGCCTACTTGTGGCATCATCCTTTTTTAGCTTTTGCTAGTATTTATTTTGATGGAGAGCTTAATGAATTTTTGTCAATTTTTATTTGTGTTGTAGCTTTTTTCTTTGCTTATTATTCATGGAAATTTGTAGAAACACCATTTAGAAATAAAGAAATTATTAATCTGAAACATTTTCTTATAGCATTAATATTTTCATTAATTTTGATAATAAGTTATTCATTATTAGCTATAAAATTAAATGGATTTAGCAATCTTTGGCCGACACAAGATAGAAGCATAGTATCTATGCATCCACTCAAAAGTGCAGAATATGTTGTAAGAAGATTCAATGAGCATAAAAATAAAAATTTTTCAAGTAATGGTAAAAAAAATTTATTAGTTATTGGTGATAGCTATGCTCAGGATTTTGTAAATATCCTATATGAGTCTAATTATAATCAAAGATTTAATATTAGCACCAGACACATAAAACCAAGATGTGGAAATTTATTTATAAATAAAAAATTAATTGAGACCTTAAATAAATATGATACTCAAAGGTGTTTTAAAGAAAAATATTACGATACTTCACTTAAAAAATTAATTAAAAAAGCTGATTATATTTTTCTTGCTTCATCTTGGGAGTATGATGAAATAAGATATATTCCGCTAAGTTTAGAAAATATAAAAGCAATCACAGATGCTAAAGTTTTTGTGGTTGGTAGAAAAATGTTTCCAAACTATAAATGGACAACAAAAGATTTAATAGATATTAATTATAATTCTAGACCAGGAATTAAAAAAGAAGTAAATAATGAGCACATGAAAACTCATAGGCATATGAAGAGTAGTATAAATAAATTAAATTTTATAAACCTGCATGATTTGATTTGTGAAGATACCAAATGTCCAATTTTTGATAAAGATGCAAATCTATTGTCTTACGACGGATCTCATTTTACCAAACATGGAGCTCAATTTATTGTTAATTTAATGCTTAATAAAGGTACATTTTTAAAAATTTTCAATTAATTAAAAAATTAATTATTTATATGTTTCCAAAAATTATTTTCTTGCTAGAACAGACAAAAGTCAAAAAATTTTTTTTTTTAATATTGATTTCTTTACAAACTTTAATTGATTTAGCAGGAGTAGGCTTAGTTTTTCCTTTAGTAAATTTTCTTGTAAATGATAACACTGTGTCAAGTTTAAGTATTTTCAATATTTCAATAAGCATAAATATGCTAATAACAATAATCTTAATTTTTTTTGCATTAAAATTTTTTTTTTCAGTTTTTTTAAATTATAAAATTTTAATTTTTGGAAAATTTATAAAAATTAAACTTCAGGAAACTTTAATTAAACAGTATCAACAAATGAGTTTTTTAGATTTTCTCTCTAGGGATAGATCATATTATTTCTTCAAAACCGAAACGCTTACAAAAAATTTTTCAGATCTTGTCATATCTTTGCTGCGTACATTTTGTGAAGTATTTGCAGCCTTTTTTATAATTATTTTTTTGGGTTATATTAGTTGGAAATTTTTACTAGCCTTAACATTTTTTTTTATCATTTCTGTAATTTTATTTGACTTTTCTTTTAAAAAAAAATTTATTAAATTAGGAAAAATTTCCAACCAAATATATAGCAAGATGTTAAAAAATATTTATGATATATTCGATGGGTATCTTGATATTAAGATTTTTAATAAAGAAAATTTTTTTTTAAAGAGGGCAATATTTGCTTCGAAAAAATCTGCGATCATAGAGGCAAATTTTGAAATTTATCCAATATCTACAAAATATTATTTGGAACTTGTCATAATGCTTATTTTCTCAATATCCTTTTTTTATTTTTTAAGATTTAAGAGCGATAATTTTATTTTTGAAAGCCTCCCAATAATTATTACTTTTGGTGTTGCCGCAATAAAGTTAATGCCAATCTTTAATACTTTAATGAGAACAAGTAGTTTAGTTAGAAGATTTAAAGATACTGTCAATATTTTATACGATGACTTTAAAGAAATTTCAAAAGTATCAAAAAAACAAATTATAAATAAAAAATTAAATATAAATGATAAATTTTCTAATCCTGAAAAATTTAAGAGATTAAGAATAAAATCTTTAAATTATTCTTTCAATAAAAAACAAATATTAAAAGATATAAATATCACTATAAATAAGAATGATTTTGTGGGTTTGATTGGAAAAAGTGGATCAGGAAAAACGTCTCTTATAAACATAATTTGTGGAATATATCCCAATTATTCAGGAAAAATTTTTTTTAACGATAAAAATTTAAAAAGTTGCATGAAAGCTTGGAAAGATAAAATTTCATATATTCCACAATCTTCATTTTTAATCAATGATAGTATTAAAAGGAATATAACTTTTGATAATAAACCTTTAAATAAAAAGATATTTAGTAAAGCTTTAAGTGGATCAAAATTAAAAAACTTTTTAAGTCAAAAAAAATCAGGCATAGAATTTAAGATTGGAGACAAAGGTTCGAAAATTTCAGGAGGTCAAAAACAAAGACTTTTAATTGCAAGATCTTTTTATCATGATAGAGAAATTATTATATTCGATGAGTCTACAAGCGCACTGGACTCGGAAATAGAAGAAAAAATTTTTAATGATTTAAAAAAATTGAAGGGACAATTTACAGCTATATTCATTTCTCATAACAAAAATTTACTAAAATTTTGTAATAAAGTTTACGAACTTAAAAATAAAGGCATTAAAACAGTTAAAAATGAAAAATAAAAAAATAAAAATATCTGTTATTGGAGGTGGATATGTGGGTTTGCCTTTAGCCATAGAACTGGGAAGATATTTTGATACAATTTTAATTGATAAAGATAAAGAAAGAGTGAGAGACATTAATCGTCATATTGATAATAATCATTCAGTTTCGAAGAAAGATTTTTTAAAATCAAAATATTTAAAAGTTCATTCAAGTTTATCAAAATCAAAAGAATGTAATATTTATATCTTAACTTTACCAACACCTATTGATCATAATAATATACCAGATCTGTCTATTTTGAAAAATGTTACAAAAAAAATTTCAAAATATATCAATCATGATGATTTATTAATATATGAGTCAACTGTATATCCAGGGGCTACAATAGAAGTATTCAAACCTATTATAGAAAAAATATCTAAGTTAAAATTATTTGTAAGCAATAAAAATAATTTTAATAATTACTTCCATTTAGGATATAGTCCTGAAAGAATTAATCCATCAGATAAAAAAAATAAGCTTGTTAATACAAAAAAAATAATTTCTGGATCATCTTTTGATGCAATTAACAAAGTAAGATATATTTATAAAAAAATTATAAAAGCAGGTGTTCATGAAACAAATAAAATTGAGGAAGCAGAGTCAGCAAAATTACTAGAAAATATTCAACGGGATTGTAATATTTCAATAATAAATGAATATTCAGTTGCAATGAGAAACATGGGAATTGATTTCAAAAAAGTTCTAGAAGCTTCTACAACAAAATGGAATTTTAACAAATTTAACCCTGGTCTGGTTGGAGGGCATTGTCTTGCGGTTGATCCATATTACTTGATTTATAAATCAAAAAAAATGAATTATTTTCCTAAAATAATTTCGACTTGTAGAAAATTTAATGATGACTTTTATTTAGATATAATTTTAAGAATTAAAAAATTATTTAAAGAAAAATTTATAAAATTTGATAAATTAAATATATTGATTATGGGTATTTCTTATAAAGAAAATTGTCCAGATACAAGAAATTCTCAAATATTTAAAATAATAAAAGAATTAAAAAGACATAAAAATATTATAAGTGTTTTTGATCCAATGATTTTAAACAAAGCTTTGAATAGGATTTCAAAAAAAGAAAAAATTAAAATTTATAAAAGTACCAAAAGTAGAAATTCTAAATTTGATCTAATTTTATATTGCCTTGATCACAACAAATTTAAAAAATATAATATTAATAAACTAAATAGCCTTTTAAATAATAAAGGAATTATATTTGATTTAACACAAAGGTTTAATTCTGAAGATGTAGATGAAAAAATTTAATGATTATTGCAATTCAAGCCAGAAGTGACTCTAAACGTTTCCCAAATAAAATTTTTCAAAAAATTAATAATAAAACAATTTTAGAAAATATCATTGATAACTTAAAAAAACTAAATTTAAAGATTTACATTTGCTCAACAAGTAGAAAAATAGATAGAAAAATTCAAGATATTACAGAAAAAAATAACTGTGTTTTTTTTGCAGGAAATAAAAACAACGTACTAAAGAGGTTGTATGAATGTGCAAAAAAGAACAATGCGGATTGGCTAATTAGAATTAACGGAGATAGCCCCTTAATATCAGCCCATATAATTAAGAAAGCAATGAACTATAAAAAAAAATTTACAAATTTTGATATCATCACAAATGTATTTGTTAGAACTTTTCCTAAAGGGATGTCAGTTGAAATAATAAAAACTGAATGTTTAAAAAAATTAAACTTAATGAATTTAAGTAAAATAAACAGAGAGCATGTCACTAAATATATTTATCAGAATCCAAATTTGTTTAAAATTAAAAATTTTAAAAGTTTAAAAAATTATTCATCAGTAAATTTATCAGTAGATACTAAAAAAGATTTAAAATTTGTAAAAAAAAAAATACATATATTTAAAAATGTAAATAGTTATAAAAAGTTAATCTATCAATTTAAATTGTTATGAAAAAATTAAATATAGGGATAATTGGTTATGGCGTAGGCCAACATCATGCCAATGCTTATGCTTCATCAGATAAAACTCTAATTAAAATTTATGATAAAAATAAATTTAAGCAAAAAAAAATAATTAAAGATAGATTTTTGTTAATAAATTCTGAAAAAGAGTTTTTCAAAAATCAATATGATATTATTTCTATAGCCAGTCACGATAGGGATCATTATAGACAAATAATAAAATCCACAAATTCCACAAAGAACATACTTTGCGAAAAACCAATATGTAATAATTCTACTCAATTAAAAAAAATTTATAAAAAAATTATCAAGGAAAAAATAAATTTAGAAAGTAATTTTGTCTTAAGAACTACAGATTTATTTATAGATATCAAAAAAAAAATTCATTCGAAATACTTTGGAGAAGTTTTTTATATCGAAGGAAGTTATTTGTGGTCAAGAATAAAAAAATTATCAGGCTGGAGACTAAATGATAAAGAATATTCTTTCATTAAAGGTGCAGCAATTCATATGATTGATTTAATATGTTGGCTTATTGAAAAAAAACCCATTTATGTTTATGCGATTGGAAATAATTTAGGTGATAAAAATTCAAAAAAAAAAGAAACGATGGTTTCTTTGATCCTAGAATTTAAAAATAAATTATATATTAAAGTTAATGCGTTTGGTCCAAGTATATATCCACATTATCATGAACTAAAAGTTTTTGGGACTAAAGCCAGCAGTATTAATGAATTTAATAATAATTATTTCATTAAAAAAAGTAATGTTCAAAAAAAAATTAAGAATTTAAAGGCATATCCAGACCATGCTAACAAAAAAAATATAATCAAAGATATAATAAAAAATTTTTACAAAAATAAAAAATTCTCTATTAATGAAGATGTATTTGATGTAATGAGCATTTGTTTTGCTGCAGAAAAGTCGATAAAACAAAAAAAAAGAATTAAAATTAATTATTTAAAATAACAAACATATTCTAGGCTCAAATTATTTATGTTTAATAACAATACTTTTATAATCGCTGAGATTGGTAATAACCATGAGGGAAGTTTTAAAGTAGCAAAAGAACTAGTTTCAAAGGCCGCAGAAGCTAAAGTTGATGCGGTAAAATTTCAAACATTTAAGGTTTCAGAATTTTTAAATAAAAAAAATGAAAAATTTGATTTTTATAAGAATTTAGAATTAACAGAATTAGAATTTTTCAAATTATTTGAATATGCAAAAAAAAAAGGATTATTTTTTATATCGACACCACTTGATATTTCAAGTGCAAAATTTTTAGCTAAATTTGCTGACTGTATTAAGATATCATCTGCAGATATAGATTATCATCCATTAGTAGAAATTGTAGCAAAGCTAAAAAAACCAACAATTATTTCGACAGGTATGTCTAATATTTCAAGGGTAAGCGCAGCATACAAAAATTTTTTACATTTAAAAAAAAAAAATTTTGGGCTTATGCATTGTGTCTCATCATACCCTGCAGATTTATCTGAAATAAATTTAAATTGTATTAACACATTAAGTAAAAACTTTAATGCCACTATTGGTTATTCTGATCACTGTTTGGGTCTTGATGCATGTTTAGCAGCAGTATCTGTAGGTGCTAAGATAATTGAAAAACATTTTACTTTAGATAATAATTTTTCAAACTTTAGAGACCACAAATTATCAGCAAACCCTAATGATTTGAAAAATTTAGTTACTAAAATAAGATCAATTGAATACATGCTTGGGAAAAAAAAAAAAAGATTAAGATTTTCTGAAAAAAAAATATTTATGCAGACTCGAAGATATATGGTTGTAAAAAAAAATGTTAAAAAAAATTCTATTTTGAATAACGATAATATATGTTGGGTAAGAGGAAAAAAGGGTATTTTACCTATAAAAAATATAAACCAAAAAAAAATTAAGATTAAAAAAGATAAAACTATTCATGAATTAGTTTTTAAAAGCGAGATAAGCTAAAATGTGTGGTATCTCAGGTTATATAGGAAAAGATACCATCGATCCTTATACAATTAAAAAAACATTAGATTTAATGAATGTTAGAGGTCCAGACAATCAATCATATTTAAATTTAGAATTAAAGAATGATAATAAATTATCATTATTACATAGTAGATTAAATATTATAGATTTAAATGATCGATCAAATCAACCAATGAAATTTGGTGATATTACAATTATTTTTAATGGTGAAATTTATAATTATTTAGAATTAAAAAAAAAACTTAAAAAAAAAGGATATTTTTTTAAAACAAAATCAGATACAGAAGTTTTGCTTAAATGCTATTCAGAATATGGTCTGTCAATGAATACTTACTTGGAAGGAATGTGGTCATATGCTATTTATGATAATCAGAAAAATAAACTTATTTTATCAAGAGATCGTTTTGGAGAAAAACCTTTATTTTACTCAAAAATAAATAATAATTTTTTTTTTGGATCAGAAATAAAATATATTAAACAATTAAGTGGCAAAAGGTTTGAAACTAATCTAGAAAAAATAACAAAATTCTGTTCGCATGGTTATAGAAGCTTAAAAGAAAATGATAACACTTTTTATAAAAAAATATATTCATTAGAACCAGGCAGTAATTTAGTTTTAAATAACAAATTAGATTTTGAATTTAAAAAATATTGGAAAATAAAATTAAAAAACAGATTTGATAATGAAGAGAAATGTGTAAAAAATATTCAAAATATACTTTTTAATAATTTTGAAAAAAAATTTCGCTCTGATGTTCCGCTTGCATTTTGTTTAAGTGGAGGAATTGACTCAAACTCTTTAGCTAGTATTGCTAAAAATTTTTTTAATATTAAGCTGAATACATTTTCAATAATTGATAAAAACTCAAATTATGATGAAAGTGAAAATATTAAATATTCTTCCTCAAAATTAGAGTCAAATCATCGAAATATTTTCTTAAAAAAAAATAACTTTTTGGATAATCTTAGAGGTATTATTAATCATTTTGATCAACCAATTTCGACTATTTCATATTATGTTCAAAATTTGCTAATGAAACAAATAGGAAAAGAAGGGTTTAAAGTTTCTATTTCTGGAACAGGAGCAGATGAATTATTTACAGGTTACTATGATCATTATTTATTACAATTGAGTGATTTACAAAATTCCAAACAATTTGAAAAAAAATTTGAATATTGGAAAAATTATGTAAAACCTTTTGTTAGAAATAAATATCTAACTAATCATAAACTTTATTTCAAAAATAAAAATTTTTTTAAACACAAATATCTTATTAAGAATACCTCAGATCTACTAGTTAAGAAAAGAGATAAATTAAATCATAATGATAAGTTTTATTCAAATTCAGCACTTAAAAATAGAATGTTAAATGAATTATTTAAAGAAACTGTACCAGTTATTCTTGAATGTGACGATTCAAACGCTATGATGTATTCTATCGAAAATAGAAGTCCTTTTTTAGACCAAACCTTAGCAGAGTATACATTAGCATTGCCTGTTAATAATTATATTAAAAATGGTTATGCAAAATACTTACTTAGACAAGCTGTTAGTGGCATAGTAGATGATAAGATTAGACTTCAAAGAGAAAAAAAAGGATTTAATGCAAATCTTTTAAGTTTATTAAATTTAAATTCTTTAGAATTTAAATCATTTTTAGAAAAAAAAAGTCTAATTTATGAATTTTATGACAAGAGAAAAATTTTAGGTTTTGTTAAAAAAAAAAAAACTTTAACAAATTCAGAAAATCAATTTTTATTTAATTTTATTAATTGCAAAATCTTTTTAGAACAGAACGCATGAAAGTTGTAATTATTGATTATGGAATTGGAAATATAAACAGCATTGTTGGAGCCTTGAGTAAGCTGGGTGTAAATTATGAGTTTTCAAGAGATCATGAAGTGATTAAAAAAGCAGATAAAATAATTTTGCCAGGTGTGGGCTCGTTTTTGCATGGGATGAATAATTTAAAAAAATTTAATCTTGTTGATGTTTTAAGTGAGGAGGTAATGAATAAAAATAAACCAATTTTAGGAATATGTCTTGGTATGCAATTATTTTGTAAATTAAGTGAGGAAAATAAAGTGGAAGTTAATGGACTTGGGTGGTTAAATGCTAGTGTAAAAAAATTTCCTAAAGATTGTAAAATAATACCTCATATGGGGTGGAATGTTATTGAAACTAAAAATAACTCACAATTTTATAAAAAAAATACAAGTTTAGATTTTTATTTTGTTCATAGTTATTATGTAAGCTTTAATAAGTTAGAAAAAAATATTATAATTGAAAAATCGAACTATAATATTGATTTTCCAGCAATAATAATAAAAGATAATATATTTGGAGTACAATTTCATCCTGAAAAAAGTCAGAAAGATGGTCTAGAATTTCTTAGAATGTTTGTAAATGCTTAAAAAAAGATTGATTACAGTCCTTACTTTTTATAACGGTATTTTGTATCGAACAAGAAGCTTTGTGCCAGACTATAGATATACTAAAAATTTTATTGACACATGGTCTGTTGATGAAATTATTGCTTTAGATATTACTAGAAATAAAAAAGAAGTTAGTGATGTTTTTTTGGAAAATTTGAAGTTAATTTCTAAAAATTGTTTTGTTCCAATATGTGCGGGTGGTAAAATTAAAAGTGTGAAAGATGTTGATTTGTACTTAAAATCTGGAGCAGATAAAATTTCGATTAATACTGAAGCTTTTTTAAATCCAGAGTTAGTAAAAAATATTATTGATATTTATGGCACACAAGTTTTAACATTATCTATTGATGTTAAAAAAATTAATGAAAGATACGAAATATTCATAAATAATGGTCAAACAAAAGCTAATATTTTATTGGAGGATTATATTTGTAAAATGCAAAAAATTGGTATTGGAGAAATATTAATCAATTCTATAGATAAAGATGGAACATTAGAAGGTTATGATCTTACTCTTCTGAAATTGTTAAAGAAAATATCCAACGTCCCAGTAATAAGTCTTGGAGGAGCAGGAAATTGGAAGCATTTTTTTGAAGCCGTAAGTAGTGTAGACATAGATGCTGTGGCAACTAACAATATATATCATTTTACTGAAAACAGTATTATAAGTGCAAAAAAATACCTAAAAAAAAATGGACTCAATTTTAGATAAAATAAAGTTTTGTGAAGAATGTTTTATGCCTTCTTCTCGGCCGAGAGTAAGCTTTAACCAGGATAATATTTGTAATGCTTGTACATACGCAAAAAATAAAAGTGAAGATATTAATTGGGAAACCAGAGAAAAAGAATTACTAGAACTCTTAAATCAACATAGAAGCAAAAACGGTGAATATGATTGCGTAGTTCCTTGGAGTGGAGGAAAGGATAGTAGCTCAATTGCCCATAGGTTGAAATTTAAATATAATATGAATCCACTATTGGTAACATTCTCTCCAATGATACCTAATGTGGTAGGCCAAAAAAATAGAGAACATTTAATAAATCTTGGATTTGATAGTTTTTTTTTTAGACCTAATCAAAAAATTCACAAACATTTAGCTAGGAGATTTTTCCTAGAAAGAGGAAACCCAAAAATCGCTTGGGATGCTGGTGTTAACGTGCTTCCAGTTCAGATAGCATTGGCATATAATATTAAGTTAATTTTTTATGCTGAGCACGGCGAAACTGAGTATGGGGGAAAAATTTTATCAAAAGACTCATCAAAAATTAGAGATTTATCTGAAGTATTAGAAAACCAAATAGGTGATGACCCAATGAACTGGATCGACGATGTTGTGACCGAAAAAGATCTTAATCCTTATTGTTACCCTAGTATTGATCAAATTACTTCAAAAAACATAAAAGCATATTATTTTGGTTATTTTCATAAATGGTCAATGTTTGAAAATTATATATATTTGAAAAAAAATAGTGTTCCATTTGAATTAGCAGAAAATGATAGAACAGAGGGTACATTTACTAATTTTGATAGTTTAGACGACCAGATAGATGATTTGTATTACTATATGCAATATATAAAATTTGGATTTGGTCGTGCAATCAGAGACTCGGCGAGATTAATTCAAAATAGCGTTATTTCAAAAGAAGAGGGTTATCATCTTGTTAAAAAATATGATGGAGAGTTTCCTAAAAAATATTTTAAAAATGTAATCAACTATCTCAGCATTAAAAATGAGGAAGAATTTACTCAAATCATTGACCAACATAGAAATGATGAAGTATGGCATAAAGAGAGAAAATCTAATAGCGAATGGAAGCTAAGATCAAAGATAAATAATAAAAAAGAAAAAAATATAACACTAGATGAAATAATACAAAGATATAATAGATCAAATTAATGAAAAAAAAAATACTATTAATTTGTAAAGAAAAAAATTCACTTAGTTTCTATAATTCTTTAGAAAAATTATCAAAAGAATTTATTATAGATGTCTTTTTTTTTATGCCTCATGAGAATGAAAAAAATGAAAATTGTTATTTTATTAAGTTATTTAAAGAGAATAATTTTGTAAATAAAATTTATTCAACAAGCTCTTTAGTGGAAGAATTTCTAATAGCAAAAAAAAACTCTATTAAGCCTAATATTTCTTTTTTGAGTAAAATTGAAAAAAATTTCAAAGATTTTAAAAATATAAGAATGCAATTAAATGCTGTTCAATTTTTTTCTACATATTTTCATGATAGAAAAATTTATGAAGATGTTAGTAATAATGATCAGTTGATTTTTTATGAGATGTATTACAAAAAAGTACTACAAATACTGAACGATTCTGAACCATCCTATATTTTTGAAAATGATATAAGTGAATTTAGAACAATAATATATGAATTGTCTAGACAAAAAAATATTCCATACATTTTAGCAGCACTCTCCTATTATAAAGACTATTATATTCCAAATTTTAATTTACAAGCCAAAGCTGATGATTGGTTAATTGAAAATGTTAAAAATGAAAAAAATTTTAATCATAAGCATTTTTCTACTCCTAAAGAGTTTAGATATAAGTATGTTGCAGAAGCTAAGAAATATTTTTCTCTTACACCTAGAGTTATATTAAGAGAAATTTATTTTTTCTTTAAAACTTTTTTTTATATTCCAAATATATTAAGCACTAGTCGTTCAACGTTTGTTACTCCAAGATCTTTTTCAAGAAAAATATTAAACTTAAAAATTGTTCTAAAGAAAATTATAATAAAATATTTTGTAAGCTTTGATGAAATAGATTTTGAAGATAAAAAATGTTTAATTTTTCCTCTTAGTGTTATTCCTGAAGGATCTACTTTTACACTGTCACCATTATTTTTGAATGAAAGATCATGTATAGAATTAGTCTCTAATTGTTTGCCTGTTGACTATAAGCTAGTATTAAAAGAACATCCTGTCATGTTAGGACAAAGATCGGTATCTTTTTATAAGGAAATTCAAAAACTTCCTAATGTTTTTTTTTTAAATCCCAATATTAATTATGGAATTAATGAATTAATTAATAATTCTTGTGCCGTAGTGACCATTTCTGGTACTGTTGGATTAGAAGCAATTATGCTGAAAAAGCCTGTTATTTTATTTGCCAACACATTGTATTCTTTTTTAGATGGATGCTACATTTTTAAAAATATAAAAACATTTAAAGATGATTTAAATGATATTTTAAATAAAAATAAATTACGAGAAAATTCTAGTTTATTAAATTATATATCCACAATTAAAAAGTTTGGAAAAAAAATAGATATTACTATTTTAAACTCAGTTAATCAATTTACGTTAAAACAAGTTGAAAAAAATGTAATTAACTTTATAGAGGTATTTAAAATTGGAATAAAATTAAATAGTAAATATGATTAGATTTTCTAAACCAGATATTCTTAAAGATGATATCATTGAAGTGAATAAAATATTAAAATCTGGATGGTTGGCTCATGGGAAATATACAAAAAAGCTTGAAAGTTTATTCTGTAAATTTACTGGTTCTAAATATGCGATAGCTGTATCAAGCTGTACAGCCGCATTACATATATCTTGTTTAACCTCAAATTTTAAAAAAAATGATGAAGTATTAGTTTCATCTCAAACTCACACAGCTACTGCGCATGCAATTGAATATACTGGAGCAAAACCTATTTTTGTAGACTGCAATCCTATTAATGGAAATATTGACGTAAATGATATAAAAAAAAAAATTTCTAAAAAAACCAAAGGTTTAATAATAGTTCATATGAATGGCTTGCCCTGTGAAATGAATGAAATTAATCAAATTGTTAAAAAAGAAAAAATTAAACTTATTGAAGATTGTGCGCATGCTTTGGGTTCAAATTTTAATGATAACCATTGTGGTACGTTTGGCTTAAGTGGTTGTTTTTCCTTTTATCCGACAAAACAAATAACATCTGGTGAAGGAGGTATGATAATTACTAATAGTAAAAAATTTTATGATAAAGCAAAAAAAATTAGAGCATTTGGAATTGATCTTGATCCGATAAATAGGAAAATACCAGGTCATTACGATGTAAAATATCTTGGGTTTAATTATAGGATGACAGATTTTCAAGCTTGTCTAGCTTATAAACAACTAACAAGGTACACTAAAAGACTTAAATTAAGAAAAGAAAATGCAAATTTATATTTTAACTTACTTAAAGATAATCAGGTTATTTTAAAGGAAAATAATTTTTCTAATAATTGTTCATTTTTTTTATATCAAATTGTTCTAAAATCAAAATCTATAAGAAATTTGCTAATAGAAATTTTAAAAAAAAAAAAAATTGGATTTAGTATTCATTACGCAAAACCTGTGCCACTTATGAGTTATTATAGATTGAAGTATAAAATTAAAGCTATAGATTTTTATAATTCAAATTTTTATTCAAATAGAGTATTATCTCTCCCAGTAAATGATCATATAAAAAGTAAACAAATAAAATATATTTGTAATATTATTAATAATTTAAAATAAGCTAAAAATGAAAAAAATTTTATTATTGGGTGGAATGGGCTTTATAGGTCACAATCTTTTTTTTCATTTAAATAATTTAGGTTATAATATTAAAATAGCAGATAGTTTAAAAATCAATAATCTTGAAAGTCCAAATCAAAAATCAAAAATCCAATTAAAAATTTTAGATGAAAGAGTTAAACTGTTAAGAAAATATAAGATTGAAAATTTAAAAGTTGATGCAAACGATAAAGAAAATTTAAATAGATTATTAATCGATTTCAAGCCTGATGTTGTTGTTCATCTTGGAGCAGTTTCTCATGCAAAAGAGTCTAATTTAAATCCACACGTTACATTTAAAAATAATCTTAATAGTATCGAAACAACTCTGGAGCTAATTAAAAATTCAAAAATTCATTACATATATTTTTCTTCAAGTATGGTTTATGGAGACTTTATAAAACCAACTGTTGATGAAGAAAGTATATGCAACCCAATTGGAATTTATGGAACCTATAAATATTCTGCTGAGCTAATGATAAAAGCTTATAGTAAAATATTTGATTTAAATTATACTATTATTAGACCATCGGCTCTTTATGGTGAAAGATGTATTAGCAGAAGAGTAAGCCAAATTTTTATTGAAAATGCAATTGCAAAAAAACCTATAATTATTGATGGGGACGGACAAGAAAAATTAGATTTTACATACATAGAGGATTTATGTAGTGGAGTTGAACAAATTATATCAAATAAAAAATCTATAAACCAGATCTTCAATTTGACTTTTGGAAGTGCAAGAAAAATTATTGAACTTGTAGAAATCTTAAAAAACTATTTCAATGATGTGGAGGTACAATTTAAAAAAAGAGACAAACTCATGCCATTTAGAGGCACATTATCTAATGCAAAAGCGAAAAATCTTATTAATTTTAATCCAAAGTTTTCAATTGAAAATGGTTACGTAAAATATATTGAATGGTATAAAGAATTTTATAATAGATAAAATCAATCTTTAAGTTAAATTAAATTATGCAATTATTTAAAAAAAAAGCCTTAATTTTTGGTATAACTGGGCAGGATGGTTCATATTTATCAAGATTACTGATTGAAAAGAAGTATCAGGTAGTAGGTGTTAAAAGAAAATCTTCGTCATTTAATACTGAAAGAATTAATGATTTAATAGAAAACAAAGAATATAAAAATAAGTTTAAAATTATATATGGTGACTTATCAGACCCTATATCGATAAGATCAATAATTAATGACATAAAACCTAATGAAATTTATAATTTAGGTGCACAATCACATGTAAAAGTTTCATTTGAATTACCAGAATACACGTCAAATATAAATGCTCTAGGAACTTTAAGAATATTGGAAGCTATTAAGCAATGAAAAAAATTAAATTTTATCAAGCAGGAACATCTGAAATGTTTGGTTGTAGCAAACCTCTTCAAAATGAAAAAACAATTTTCCAACCACAAAGTCCTTATGCTACATCAAAGTTATATGCACATTGGATAACTAAAAATTACAGGGACTCTTATGATATGTTTGCATGTAATGGCATCTTATTTAATCATGAAAGCCCAATAAGAGGAGAAACATTCGTAACAAAGAAAGTAATAACTTTTCTATGTAATTATTTGAAAAATACAAATAAAAATAAAAAGTTATATTTAGGAAATATTTATTCAAAAAGAGATTGGGGACACGCAAAGGATTATGTTATAGCTATGTGGAAGATTCTTCAGCAAAAAAAACCTGATGATTATGTAATAGCAACAGGTAAAAATTATACAGTAAAACAATTTATTAATATTGTTTGTAAAAAATTAAAACTTAAGTTGGAATGGAAAGGAAAAGGTCTACATGAAGTTGGTTTGATTAATGGAGTAAAAATTATTTTTATTCATAAAAAATACTTTAGGCCACTCGAAGTGGAAAGTTTGTTGGAAAATTATAGATATGCTCGAAAAAAATTAAATTGGAAACCTAAATATTATTTAGGTTCATTAATTGATGATATGATCAATAATGAGATGAAAAATTAATGAAGATAAAAAAAATATTTCTTACAGGACATAATGGGCTTGTTGGCTCATCTATTTTAAAAATTTTAAAAAAAAAAAAAAATTATAAAATAATTACTGTGAATAAAAGCAGCTTAGACTTAAGAGACTACAATAAATTAGACATTTTTATGAGAAAAAATAAATTTGAATATTTAATAAATGCAGCCGCTAAAGTTGGTGGAATATATGCTAACAATAAGTATAAAGCAGATTTTATTTTATCAAACCTACAGATTCAAAATAATATAATTAAATTATCTCATAAATATAACTTGAAGTCAGTCATTTTGCTAGGTTCCAGTTGTATTTATCCTAAATTTTGTAAACAACCAATAAAAGAGGGCTATTTATTAACAGGCAGCTTAGAGGAGACAAATAAACCATATGCAGTTGCAAAAATAGCTGGAGCAATTTTGGCAGAAAGCTTTAATTTTCAATATAAAACTAAATTTAAATTTTTAATGCCATCTAATTTATATGGTCCAAATGATAATTATGATAAAAATAATTCTCATTTTTTTCCAGCACTAATAAAAAAAATTTTTTACGCAAAAAAAAATAAAAAAAATAAAATAGCTTTATGGGGATCAGGAACACCTTTGAGAGAATTACTATTTGTTGAAGACTTTGCTGAAGCTTGTGTATTTTTCTTAAAAAAAAAAACTAAAGAAACCATTATTAATGTCGGCTCAGGTAAAGAGATGAGTATTTTAGAATATGCTAAGTTTATTATGAGAGAAATGAATTACAAGTGCTCAATTAAATTTGATAAATCAAAGCCTGATGGCACACCAAGAAAAATTTTAAACTCAAAAGTTGCACGTAGCTATGGATGGAAAGCAAATATTAATCTTAAAAAGGGTTTCAAACTTACTTTTGATCACTATCTAAACTCATTAAATAATGAAGTTAATTAAATAATTTATTTATTTAATCTAAATTATTAAATATTGATTAATAATGATTTTTTATCAAATCTGTTTGGTTGAACATTATATGTTAATATTTTTTTATATCTAAATTTTTTATTCGTTGGAAAGATTTTAATTTTTCCTTTTACATTTTTCCACTGATATTTTTTGTAAAATTTTATCAACTCTTTATCACATAGTAAAAATGAACAAAAATTAAATTTCTTAATTATAAAATTATTGTAATCCATGAGTATATTTGCCATTTTAAAATTTCTATATTTTTGATTGATTACCAGTGTATCAAATAATAAATAATTATTTTTTATTTTATTCTCATAAAAATACCTTTTTTTTAAAGAGGTATATCCAATTAATATTTCTTTATAAAATAATAAATTATGCATATCGCTATTTTTTGTATTTCTTTTAAACCATTTTTTTTGAGATAACATTCCAAATTTCCAATGGCTATCTTTCAAGATACAAATTTTATTTATTATCTTTAAAGTTAAATATTTTGATTTTATAGTTTCTAGTTTTATCAATTACAATTAATTATTGATGTTGAGTTAGTCTAAAAATAAATATATAAATATTTTAATCTAAAATACAACCTATTACTTGTTATTAAAATATATTATGTAAATTAAGAAATATCTAAAAATATGCTTAATTAAAGTAAAATAAATTTTTCAATAAAATGATATTTATACAACGAATATATTAAATGAATACTATATTTTATTATTTGCAAATAATATAATTTACTATTTAGAAAAAATTAATTTACAATAAACACCTAACAATTTAAAAAAGATCTTAATTATAAAGTAATCAATTTTTTAATTTATTTTAACTAATGATATTTCAAAAAAAAAATAAATTTAGTCTTATAATTAAAATCATAATGAGATTTTTTAATTTATTTAGAAAGACCTATCACTATTTTAGAACTTCTTATATCATTTTATCTATTCAAAATATTGGTGAAGGAAATTATTTCGATGATAATATCACTATACATAGGCCAGAAAACTTAAAAATTGGAAGTGACAATTACTTTGGAAAAAATACTTTATTGATTGCTCATGGGAGTATTGAATTAGGTAATACAATTGCTATAGCTGCAGATTGTAAATTTATTACGCGCAATCATATTTATAAAGATAAAGACACTCCAATAGCTGATCAGGATTATCAATATAAGCCCATTAAAATCGGAGATAATTGTTGGTTTGGATACAATGTTATTGTTTTGCCGGGAGTCACTTTGGGCAAAAGTTGCATTATTGCTGCTGGATCTGTAGTTACTAAAAGTTTTCAAGACTACTCAGTAATAGCTGGTGTACCGGCAAAATTTATTAAACAAAATATTTAATTAAGTAAGATATATTTTTTTGCATAATTAAAAATCATATAAACCATAAAAATTTAATTATACGCATTTCACACTAATATTATGTTTATAATATTGTTTTAATTAATTTTATTTTAATAGTTTTAAATAATTCTTTTTAAGAAAAAGACAATTTAAGTTTTGTATGTTAAATTTATGGTCATTAATAATATTTTACGATATATTATTGTTAAGTTAAAATTTTTAATTAATAACTAATAATTAATTTTTAATTTAATTTTAGTTATGTAGTTGATCAAATCAAAAAATGATGAAATGAGTTTATCACCCATAATATTATTTGTATATAATCGTCCTGATCATACAAAAAAAACTATAGAGGCCTTAAAAAAAAATGACTTAGCAAATAAAAGCGAACTATTTATTTATTCAGACGCAGCCAAGAATAGAAACGCACAAAATAAAGTCACTAAGGTAAGGGAATACATTAAAAATATTGATGGTTTTAAAAAAGTAACAGTATTTAAAAAGAAAATTAATAGTGGTCTTGCTAACTCTATTATTGATGGAGTTACAGAAATAATTAATCAATATGGCAAGATTATTGTGCTTGAAGATGATCTAGTAACTAGTAAATATTTTTTAAGATATATGAATGATGCTTTGAATGTTTATAAAGACAATAAAAAAGTATGGGAAATAGGTGGGTACGTTTATCCCATAACTTATCAATCAAAAAAAGATTTTTTTTTTTCACCATATACCACTTCATGGGGTTGGGCCACATGGGTAAATAGATGGAAACATTTTGAGAGAAATCCAAAAAAGTTAATTAATACTTTTAATAAAGAAGAAATTAAAAGATTTAATCTTAATAACTCTGACGAGATATGGGAGCAAGTTATTCTCAATGCAAAAGGGGACCTTTATACATGGGCTGTTTTTTGGTATGCTACTGTTTTTTTGAATAATGGAGTTACAGTTTATCCAAAAATATCAATGGTTCAAAACATTGGACATGATGGAAGTGGTGTTAATAGTGGAAAATCAGATTTATTTAAAACCAAATTGTCTGAAGAACCTTTAAATATTACATTAGTGGATATAGATATCGATAGAGATATTATTGAAAAAGTTGAAAAATATTTAAAAAAAAATAAAAGTCTTTCAAGAAGATTTTTAAGAAAACTTAAAGAGTTATTTATTTGACAAATATAATTCATTTTTCTGAAACTGATTTTGGCGGGGCAGGCTCGTCAGCATTAAAAATGCATCAAATGCTTTCTGAAAATGGATTTAAAGGTATTTTTTTTTGCAAAGATAAAAAATCAAATAATAAAGACATTGTAATTATTAAACCTAAATTAAAAAATTTATATTTTAGGCTTATTAAAGTGATTGAGGATAAATTTAATTTTTTTAAAAGAGACTATTATTATTTTGATAGAAATAGGAATATTATTAATGATATAAGTCAAGTAGATCAATACATTTCATTTCATCCTGACATAATAATGCTTCATTGGATAAGTGGATTTGTAAGTTTAAAAGTTATAAAGCAATTATCTAAAAAATATAATTGTAAAGTTTTTTGGCAAGCACTAGATATGTCACCAATGACTGGAGGATGTCATTATGCATGGAGATGTAGTGGTTATACTAACGATTGTAAAAATTGTCCAGCA
>MDTC01180451.1_pt1 | contig 24671 bp, 30 predicted proteins | sample 811181 | NCBI WGS metagenome assembly MDTC01 (sample SAMN05326644, study PRJNA326480) | marine metagenome | isolation source: seawater | place: Pacific Ocean: North | collected 2011
AAAAGGAACAGGTAAATATCGGTCTGCTGCTGATCAAGATGACACAACAACCTTTCCGGGACATACGCTAAGTTATGACACCTTAACAGAAGAGCCGACTGGAATAAAATTAAAAAGAAGAAAAGATGCAAACACTATTGTTACTGGCAGTGGATTATTTCCTATTGATAAAGTCGCTACCAATGTTGACATGAGAGAGCCAAGTAGATTTAATAGCGGGGGTATAAATGCTGTTTCAAATAGTATTTTTACTTTTGATCAAGATGAAAACAAGATAAAATCTAGTTCGTTTGTTTCTAAATTTCCTGCTCTTGGTGCTAGACCTGTATTTAACGAAGGTGTTCAACAAGAAACTACCGATGTGTTTACTACCGACTATGTTATAGAAGATGATGGAACTACTTTAACACATATAGATTTATGGGCAGAGCAGTTTCCTGAAGCAGACAGAGCCAAGCGAAAAGAAATACAAAATAAGTTCACTCCGATTGCGCCAACTGGCTACTGGAAAGTCAACAATGACAGACGGGGAAGATTGCTACCTTGGATTTACAACCAAAGTACAATTAGGCTTCCTAACGACTTGACAGATAATTTGAATGTTAGCGATGTAGATCCAGCCAAGACTCTAGCAGATTTAATAACAGAGAAAGGAAAATATTTAATTGTACAAGATGCTGGGGAAGATTATAATATAAACGATAAGCTAAAAATAGAAAGCGCTACAGGTTCTAATGCTATTGCTAGAGTGGCCGCGACTGGAGAAGGCGGTTCTATTCAAACATTAGAGTGGACAACAAAAGATGTTACTATTTTAGGAGAAACTGTAAATTACGTATATAGAGGCGAAGGTTTCTTGCCAAGCGATTTCCCAGCGGGATCAACTTCTGGTATAAATGAAGATACTAAATCAGACCTAGAGTTTTTGCCACATTTAAACTTTGAAGGTAGCGGTTATACGAATAGATCCTTTAAAGGATATATGATGGCTGGATTTATTGAAGACGTGGAGAAATGGGATTATAAACCGCAGGTTGCCACAGAAACCAAAGAGCCTTACGTGCTGGGAACACCTAATAATACTGTAGACGGTACTTCAAATCCAGTATTTAGAAATGAAAATAATTTTGCGATTATACCGTTTACCGCTCAAGCTATTATTCTTGGTCATCCATCAAACACCTTCTTCACCGTACCACAAGAAAATATAGAACCTACTATCGGTCGTCAGGTGACAACCGTAGTTTTGAGTGGCGACCCTAATGTGTCCAATCCAAACGTATTGGCTGGGACATTTCCAAAATTTGACATGTTTTTTCAATTTCATGGAGACATATCCCACCAAGGAATTAGAAACATAAACCAATCTTTCGTTGAAAACTTTATAGATCTGTCAATTAAACCTTTTTAAAAACTAATCAATTATAGTGTATAATATATAAACTTAACAGGAGATTAAACTATGGCTACAATAAAATTTTATGGCAACTTAACGGGCGCTGTTGCGTCTGCTGACCCCGGATATATAGATCACGCAACGTCTGGCATTGGTTTCTTTGGTGGAGACTTTGGCCTTTCTGTTCCTGTGGATTCTTTTCAAGATACTACTTTTATAACGAATTCTGACGGAACGTCTCAAGCTGAACAGCTACAAAACACCAAGTACGCTTCTGTGTCTGGCGTTAAATTTAATACTAATAATGAGAAAGACAATAAAATAATTCCTAACTACTACGCCCCGCTTAACATTAGATTTGAGCATGACGAGGCAGTTATGGTTAAAAATTGTCAACTTAGAATCTTTGATAGATCTGATATCACTAAAAATGCTAGCGGTGTAACAACAGCGGTTTATGAGGTCAGACATCCAGTCTCTATAGAGGGAGCTACGGCTTTAAAGCATAGAGGTAACGGTTCAGATAATCATGCTTGGACTACATTTATGTGGGATGGAGTCAGCGACAACGAAGTAACTCCATTGTCATTCACTGATAGTCCCGGACCCAGCGGTTTGAATGGTAACACTTCAGATAGTTCAAATTCTGATTTTACATCCTTGCCCGGAGCAACTACAAGTGGCGCTGCCCTTGAAAGCCAAAGGCATGACTGGTACGTTGCACTGTCGGCTTCACCAGATGAAATTGGGAGTAAGACAGATTTCGGACTTTATTTCACTGTAGAATATCTATAAGGAGATTTTTATGCCACTTTTCAAAAGATGTAAATGTGAAGATGAGGGGTGTGACTGTGGTTTTATTAGAAAGCACAGGATAATTAGAAGAACCGCAGCTTTGGGTGGCGTTTTGGTTGGAATCTATTTCCTTGGTGCGGCACAAGGACTATGGGATAGATTCTTATTCTAAATAAAAAAAGAAGCCGTCTTTCGACGACTCCTTTCTACGAGGTCAGTAGTGGTGTGCTACTGGCCTTTTTTTACTCTTCCTGACCCGTTTTAGGATTGTACTTAACCCAACCGCGATTTGGCAACCAGTTGCCTTCCTTATCCTTACGTTTCGGGAAGAGTCCTCCACCCTTCTTCATGACACCAAATGCAAGCTTCGCTCCGCAGTCATTACACTTTAGTTCGTAGTAGAGGTTGTCGTCAACGTTTCGGACGACGAATCTAACATTATCACTTCCGCACTTACCACACACGGTTTCGTCAAAAACCTCTTGAAATGTGGAAAGCTGTTCAAAGATCTCACGCTGAGTATCTCCATTCAACTCGACAGAAACGCGACCGCTTGTAGTAGTATAATTTACCTTCATTAGTTTCTCCAATCTTGGTTATATCCAATAAAATCTGTAGGAATAGTGTCTTTCTTTTGTTGATATTCATTCAACTTTTCAATAACATCACTTGCTTGTTTCTTTGTAGTCTTACTTACATTCACTACATTTGCAACCTCCTTTAAAATCTTCTGAGCATCAACATTTAATTGTTTTGATTTACCGTCAATAAAGTTAGCCTGCGGCCCAGTCATAGTACCGCTGGAATCATATTCACTACTGCTTACGTCAAGACCTTTCTTTTTACTGATGTCTTGAGCAATCTTAGCAGTGTCTTTCTTTGTGACCTCTTCTGCGGCCACCACTCGTAGTCTGAGGGCTTTTCTCAGCGCGCGCCCTTCTGCTCGCGTTGCTGCTGTGGCGGTGCTGTAGACGCAAAACATGTCGTCTGTATTACCCTCCCAAGAGTCAGCAACATCACAAAAAGTAGAGCCGTCTTCAAACTGTATTTTCCAAATAACAGTTGACCTACCAATCTCATTTCCACTTTGGGGCGGAAACACCTGAGAAGGTCCACTAAAAACAATTCTACCCATAAGCAGTTCAGCTACTCTACGCAGTCCGTTTGTTAACGGCATTTTATCAAATAGCTCGTTTTCTTCAAACAAGCTCAAGACATAATCGTTCCATTTTGGATCTGTTGGCATTGGAGATCCGTCATCAATAACATCCTTTACGGCAGTGTTAGTATTAGACGGGCTAGCCAACTCTACATCTTCAAACAAATCATCTTTCATTATTCAACCTCAATAAAGCGTTTGGATCGTACAGGGAAGTTATACCCTATGTCCTTAATTTTTTCAAGTACAATATTTGTTAATCTAGTTTTTTCTGCCAAGGATTCTTCTCCGCAGGATTTCACGCGCAAAATAGCATAACCTTTGCTGAGTAGAGAACCACTCTTTCTAAGGTCTGCGTTCATTTGCTTTTCTAATTTTTCTTGCCCCCATATGGGATAAAAGTGTGACGGACCATCTACTTCAATTATAGTGTTTAATTCTGGAATGTAAAGGTCAACTTCTAAATTTTCACTAACAATTATTTTTTTGTGTAGCTCTACCTTGTATCCCAAGCTTCTTACCTCAGTGGCAATGTGCCTTTCCATTTTAGATCCTTCTACAGCAGAAACGCGAATCGCTTGAGTTGCCTTGTTTCTAATTTCTTGCTGTTTAGATTTTGGCATACTGTTCCAGCGCTTCTTAGACTCTAGCGATCTTCTGTTTCTTTCTTTGTCGTCTAGATCGTCCCAGTGTTTTACAAGTTGCGAGCTAATTTTAATTTTAGTCTCTTCTGTGCGCTTTGTCCCGTCTGTAGGATGCTTGCTCCTTCCCTTTTTAAGAGCTAACTTTTGTGCTGTACTTCTATCCTTAATGTCAACGCCGTGTTTTATCAACACCCGTCTAATCTTATTAGGATATGTATTTAGCTCTTCAGCAATTTGATATGTACTCTTCTCTTGTTTTTGGTACAGATCTATCACCTTTTGTTCAAAATCTTTCATGACAACGCCTTTACTATGCTAGACGGACTAACACTATCAAGCAGTGTGGGCTTAACTCCAGTCAGTCTATATACTTCTTTCTGATCTTCTTCTGTAGCCGTCAATATTCTAGTAGCCCTACTTATACCTATTAATGAAAATACATCTTGATTTACACTTTTAGAAAACAAATAGGCAAGTGAATACTTATTGATAGCTTTCGCTGCATCTAAAAAAGTTTCCACACTTGTAGCAATAAGCGTTCCAGTAAAATGCCAAATGTCTGTAGAATTAAACATCCCAAACTTTGGCTCTACTGCGATCCTTCCAATTTCTTTATAAAATACAGAGCCGTTGTCAATAGCTCCACTCTCTATATCTTCATTAATTTTATTAAATAGGTCAGTTGTGTTTTGCTCTTCATTGATTTGATTTAGATAAAATGCCACATTCATACGTTTTTCTCCCAGTTGTCGTCGTTTAAAAACCATTCAATGGTTTGCTTTAGTCCTGTTTGTAAATCTGTTTTTGCTTTAAATCCTAATTTTGACTCTGCACTCCAAGTGTTTAGACATCTTCTTGGCTGTCCATCTGGCTTGTCTGTTTGCCACTCAATCAATCCTTCGTACCCCATTTGTTCTGCAATCTCAACCACTAGATCGTGGATCGTTATCTCTTTACCAGTCCCGATATTTATTGGATCTAGACTCACATCTGTTTTAATTGCTTTGGCGATTGCTTCTACGCAGTCTGGCGCATACAAAAACTCTCGCGATGCTTTACCAGTACCCCATACCTTGACTTCTTTTTCACCATTTTTAATAGCGTTATAAAACTTCAAAACAAGTGCGGGTATTACATGGCTACTCGTAAGATTAAAATGGTCATGTGGTCCGTACATGTTAACAGGAATCAAGTTAGCCCCCCTCATCCCGTACTGCTCTCCATACGCCTGTAATAGTCGCATAAGCGCTTTCTTTGCGATACCATAAGGAGCGTTAGTTTCTTCTGGATAGCCCTCCCACAAGTAGCTTTCTAGAAACGGTGTTGGTGTATGTTTAGGATATGAACAAACTGTACCCAAGAGTATAAACTTTGGAACTAGTTGACTTCTAGCTTCTTCAATTAAGTTTGTACCCATGATGAGATTTTCATACATAAATTTACCTGGATTCTCTTGGTTGGCACCAATACCGCCAACAGAACCCGCAGCATGTACGATAACATCGGGATTGTAATATTCTAGCGCTTTTCTGCAAGCGTGTTGATTTCTCAGGTCATAATTCTTAGATCCAATTCCACAGATTCTGTATTCTTGACCTGTGTATTTCGGCAAGTACTCCATTAGATTCTTGCCGAGAAAACCACTCGCCCCTGTTACTAATACTCTCATTCGTACCTCTAAATTGTGATCCAATCTTCTGGGATTATATCTTGACTACTTGGCGCTCCAGGTCCAAACCATTTCTGTGGAGCTACAACTTTCTTGTTATCGTTTTTATTAAGCCACGCCGCCCACCAACTAAAACTACTGTTGGCAATTATATTATCATCACATGCGCTCATCAAGTATAAATCTTCTATATCCGTATTACCTTCGGCAAATACCATCTCATCAAAAACTAAATTACCTCTACACCATTGTACGTCGTCAGAGAATACAACTAATTTGTCATATTCTACATGGCTTAACGCTTCTTCGTAATATGATATTGGTTGTACAGGGTGATACCCGTTTGACGTTACATAATCAGTTCTTCTAATGTGAATAGATGCCGTTTTTTCCTTACCTATAAATGGATAATTATCATTAATATAATACGTAGTATCTTGGTCTATATCAAGATTGTTTCTTATTACTTGTTCATTTTCTTTGAAATATTTTTCTGATTGCCAATACCCCTGTAAGTTGTAGCATCTTTGAGTTTGTGAAAAGTCATACCTTAAAAAATTGTCATAATTAAAACCATCTCCTATCGACACTTGCCCCAGTGTGTAATTTTCTTCTACGCTGTTAAACACTATGTTTTTAAATTCATCTAGCTGTGGCTTTCTCCAGTCTTGACCTTTATAAAAGTCATAATTATAGTTTATGTAGTGGCCGTATTTTTCCTGTAGGTTTCTAGCGCAAGCCCACTGAAATAGCTGATTGCCCAACCCACCCATTACTGTCATGTTAATCATCTTATCACCATGTAATTAAAGTTTTGCGGTTGTAGTTTTTCTTGTAGGTTTTGCATACAAAAACTTTCATAGGTAATAGCTTCTCCATGCGTAGATCGTATCTTCTCTAAGTTGTCATATGTCAGCGTTGTTTTTTCCATAAGCTCCTGATTACACGTCCAAATCATTTCATTTACTTGTCTCTGTCCAAATGGATAATTATACCATACGATGTGTGGAACGCAAATTTTATCTGTAGAAAAAAAGCAGTTTTCTATTGTTATATCCATACGAATTCTAACAACAAAATCGTATTTCATTCCTGATTTTTTGAGTAAATCAAAACAATCTTTAATTTTAAAGTATTGAAAACTTAGTTGGTCATGATTTGTGGCATTATTTTTTTTAATTAAATTTTCATTATACTCATCAACCCTTATGTCTACTAGGTTAAATTGATCTGGCATCAAATCCTTTATATATTTTTCTGTTATCTTTTCTGGAACATTTAAATTTATCTTTTTGTAGTCTGGACTGTTAATATGATCTAACCTTTGAGGCTTGTCCCAAGTAGATACAAAAACATCGCAATTTTCAAAAATTTGTGCGTGATTTTTAACGCAGTATTCAAATGTTCTGGTGCTTCCAGAGTAACATAGGGCTATTTTATTCATTGTAGTAATACCTCAAATTTGTACATCCGGCTTCCAGTTCTACTTTTACACAATCAATTTTTTGACTTCTAAGCATGTTTATTAATCTATTTGAATCTTCGTAAACACAGACGTTCTGATATCCTTTTATAACTTCTAATTTTGCGTTTGGGTCTGATGACTCCAACCCAATATACTCTACATCGCCAAGAAGCTCTTTAATTTTAGGCTCTACACATTGTGGTCTGGCGCTTAAAATAATTTTATTTGAACACAAATGAAACCTTTCAATACAAGGCTTAATTGGTTTTACCCTTTTTGTGTCTATATCCTTAAAATTTACAAAGCTTTCGTCATCTATGTATTCATCTTCAGCAATTATTAAACTATTGAATTCGTCAGAGCCAATAAACCTACACCTTTTACCATTGATTAAATTTTCACCCCGATTTGTCCAAAGTATAATTTCTTCATATGTTTTAAAAAGCGTGTAATCAAAGTCAAATATGTATATGTCATGCATTTTTAATTCTTGATTTTAACTCTGTTGAAGATATACCTCTTGTGTAAGGTATATAAACCAATACTATATTATTATTATCTAACCATTCTTGTGTAAAGTTCATTTGTTGGTAGTAATCTTTTTTGCACCAGTCATCACCAATCGCAATAATGTTGGGCTTGACCATAAGTATCGTTGGTTTGCTGTCTTCACCGCTTATATTTGGTACAATTTCATCAACAATGCCAAAATTCTTTAAAGCCTGCTCTCTTTCTTTATAAGACATTATTGGAGCTTTGCCTTTGTAAGATTTAATAAACTCATCTGTATTTAGAGACACAACAAGTTTGTCTGATATATTGTTGCATTTTTTCAAAAAGCTCATATGTCCATAATGAAAAAGGTCAAACGTCCCACCCGTATATAGTATCATATGTTTCTCCATTTTTCAGCACATGCCTGTGGCGATAAGTTGTCCAAAACAAATTGTCTAGGTGAATAATTTTTAATATTAGACATGAATTTATCAAAATCTTCTTTCCAACTTTCTGTGTCGGTAATTAAACCGCAATCGCCTGAAAATGAAGAAGCTGTTGTTGCTGGCAGTTCGCGTCCGGGTAAAAAATTTCTCCACATAGTTGGACCCCATTCATCGCGCAAAGATTTTACATCCACAACATAAATAGGGGTATTACAACTCATAGCCTCTTGAAATGCAAAACCTTGGCTTTCATGACAGCCAACCCATATACAATACGGAGCTTGACCCATTGCTTCCAAGTAGTCATTTTCATTATAAGATCCATATTTAAAAACTGTAAAGTCTTGCTTAAAATAAAATAAAACTTCTTTGAATAATTCTGGATCTCTGTTCTTATAGTAAAGTACGGGCTTACCAGTTTTTTGTTTCGGTATAAATCTATCTACATCTACTGGAAATGGAAGTGCTATACATCTTATATCTGATCTAAGTATATGAGTGAGATCTTTATTCCATTTTGATAAGCAATTCATGTATTCATTTTCTGAAAAATCATAATGAGGCATATCAAGATGGTAGAAGTGTGGACCATAAATGTGAGTACAGTTTTGACCTTCTATATTTTTAATTTGATTAAATATATGTATTTGATCATATTTTATATTTTTATCGTAAGACCTATCAAACTCAAAACCCTGAGATTGTAGCAAACCCATACCCGCTTCGTTCTTGTGGTGTGCGGAACCTTCTATATAAATTTTCATACTAATACCTATTGCAAACCTCTATTATGTGTTCTTTGTCTTTTTTTGTCAGCCACCAACCCACGGGAATGTTAATCATTTTAGAGCAAAATTCATCACATCCAACCAAAGGGGTATTACACTTAAAATCTTTAAATACAGTATAGTCATCATTTCTAACGTGTACAACGTCAGATGCTATACCGTTTTCATGTAGATATTTTTTAAAGTCTTCTCTGTCGTTTACAAGTATAGAATAAATCCAATATGAAGATTGCGACTTACTACACCTTGTAAGTTTTGTCAGCCTTGGATTATTTATCTCTCTGTCGTATAGTTTACCATTTTGAATGTGAGACTGAGTGATGTAGTCAATATTTTTAAGTTGTTCTAAACCTATTAGCGCATTAAGATTATTCATGTGAAACTTAAAGCCTACGTCAGGAATATCTTGCTCCCATTTGGACTTTCCAGTTTTCTCTGTGTACTTTCTATCTAAACAATACCACCTTAGAAGCCTTGCTTTTTCTGCGTCCTCTTCTGTGTTGCACATCAAAGCGCCACCGTCAACGGTTGTCATATGCTTGATGGCTTGAAAAGAAAACATAACAAAGTCGCTATGATTTCCAATCTTCTTTCCGTTGTAGGTTGCGTCCATAGCGTGAGCAGCATCTTCAATAACTTTAATGCCATGCTCTTTTGCGATACTGTTTACAGCGTCAATATCAAACGGCTGTCCAGCCCAATGAACCGCACATACAGCTTTTGTCTTTGGTGTAATCTTTTTCTTCATGTCTTCTGGGTCGATGTTGCCAGTTTTAGGATCTACATCAACCCAAACAAGTTTTGCGCCAAATAGTAACGCAGGAACATTTGTTGCCATACAAGTCATTGGCGTAACTAAAACTTCATCACCTTGCTGTATGTCGCATAGTTTGTAGGCAAGTGTCAACGCTGAAGTTCCAGTGTTCACCAGCGAGCAGTTTGGGTTTCCAATACGCTCTGAAAACTTATTTTCAAATTCGTCAGAGTACACACCTTCTGAAACAAACCCTGTGTTAAACAGATCTTCAATCTTTGACCCCATATTTTGAGGTAGGAATACTTTAAATAATGGTATCATTCTTCTAGCCACCTTTGGTTTTCTAGCGTCCATTCAATAGTTTTTGTCAAAGCTTCTTCAAAGCCAACTGGTATCTCCCACCCGATGCTATTCATCTTTTCGCCGCACAAAGAGTATCTCAAATCATGCCCCGGTCTCTTGCTGTGAAAATCCACCATTTCATAATTTAGTGGCTTACCAACGACATTTGCAATAAACTGTGCCAACTCTAGGTTGTCTACCTCTTTTTCTCCAACGATATTGTATTTCTCTCCAAGTTCTCCTTTCTTCGTCAGAAACAGCACAGCCTCTGCAATGTTTCTAGCGTGAATATAAAATCTGCTTCCAGCCCTTTCTTTGTTTGGGTAAGAGTGAATTAGCACTTTGTTTCCATGTAGAACGTTTTTAATTGTCATCGGGATAAATTTTTCAACATGCTGTCTTTGACCAAAAGCGTTCATCACGTTAACGCTCATAATTGGAATTTTGTAAGTATTCTCGTAAGCTACGCATATGTTTTCAGCAGCAGATTTTGCAGCAGAATAAGGGTTTGTTGGTTTATGCCTATCCCATTCTTTGTAGTCAACACCGTCTGGCGCATATCCATAAACCTCATCTGTGCTAAAGTAAAAGAAGTTCTCAAGACTATCTAGTTCCCTAGCATACTCTAGCATCTCAACTGTCCCATTGATGTTGTTTTGGAAAAACACCCTTGGTTCTTTTATACTATTGTCTACGTGCGATTCTGCGGCCATGTGGATGATTGTATTTACATCGCCAAGCTCTTGTTTCAAACCTTGACTCAAAGGATACGACAGATCTGCTGTAAAGACCTTTACTCTTGGGTCTTTGTCACATGGTATAGAGCGTAGCCTATCCAAACCAAAGCTTGCATAATTTAATTTATCAATTATAGATATTTCATAGTCTGTGTTTAACAGGAAATGTTCTACAACATGATGTCCTATAAAACCACAGCCGCCAGTAATTAATACCTTTTTACCCATTTATATTTCCCACACGGTTAGTGACTTTCTCCAATACCACAAAAAGTCTGGTTGTTCATTAGAATTTTTCAAAAACTGTTCTGTTAAAGGTTGGTTTAGTGTCATGTGTTTTCCAACAGTTTCTATTACATCATTTCTTTTTAATGGGTTTAAGTGTTGTAGGTGGGTATCATTCCCCCTGTCATTTTCTCCACCAGCTTCAGACCAAGTAAGCAATACATATTTGCTAGAAAGTGATTTTAAATTATTTAAAAACACATCGCAATATTCTGGGTCTATGTGTTCTGCGACTTCAAAGCAGGTAACAAGATCATATTTATTGTCAATATCTAATTTATCTCTAAGATCGTGCTGAAAAACAAAACTTTTTACTTCTTGTTCTGCGCTGTCAACCGCCCATTCAAAATAATCACAGCCAGATAGTTGTAGATTTAAATTAAGGTTGTTTAGAGCCTTTAGCAGTTTTGCGTCTCTACATCCAGCGTCGAATATGCTAGTGAGCGTAAATGTTTCTTGTAGTGCTTTAGCTAAAGCTTGATAAGGACGTTCGCTAGCCCCTAGCTCTTCTTGCTCAAAATATCTTTCTTCTAGTTTAACTTTCATGTCACTCTCCAATTAATTTGTGAGGCGTATTCCATATATCGTATTGCAGTATATCTAGAGAAGAGTAATCAAACTCTCTAATTCTGTGATTAACCCAGTCGCCCATATAAGGTCGCCCGTGGTCTATCACTCCTGCGAGTGCGTCTATTCCTGACCCAACATCAAGAAAGACAGCCTTTTTATACGCTTCCAGTCTGTGTAGTAGCGCTGACTTTACGTGTCCAATTCCAAGTAAGAATATCTTTGACTTTGAATTTTTAAGCTGTTCTGCAACAAGCCTTTCTGTTTCATCTATATCGTCACAAGCAAACTTTTGCGGTATGTGAATGTAGTCTTGAAATTCTTCTAATCCTAGATAATCTTGATACTCTTTGTGGTTCATCATTGCCTTTATCAAGTCTATTTTTTGTTTAGCGCCTATAACGCCAATTTCTTTGGAAAAGGTTTTAGTCAGCCATTTATTAGCAACTAATCCATATCCAAATTCTGCTGGGTAGTCTATATTTCTATTTATAACTTGATTAAATCTATTTATATTTTCTGGATACAACTCACAGGTGTAATAGTCGCAAAGTTCTGCGCCTTCTATAAACTCTTCGTGCTTTATTTCAGAATAACCTCTAGACAGCGCTCTACTTCCGGGCGCAGCGCTTCCTAAAGAAGTTTTTTTCAAAAAATAATAGTCACCATCTCCAAATTTGTAAAATGATTTTGCTTGCTCTGTGTTTACCAACCTAACTAAATTTTCTTTAAATTGTTTTAATTTTTCTTGAAAGTTGGGCATTGTGTTTACGCTTTTAAAACACGTATGTTCATCTAAATTTATGCAACCCTCTATCTTATAGCTATCTATCATTTCCAGTATTCTCCTAATGTCATTTTTGTGTTATTGGATAGGGTTGTTTTACTTGAGTTCTTAAAGTCTTTTTTTACAATAATTCTAAAATCCATCGACATTCTTGTTTTATCTGATTCGTTAACTTTGTTTCCATGCTCTAAGTTTGCGCCATCAAAAAACAATACCTCTCCATATTTTAACGTGTATGGTTTGAAGTCTCTTTTGCCTCTTTCGCTTTCTATATAGATTGTATTGTGTTCATTTGTATCTGTAAAAGGAAGCCAAAAGTTTCTTTCAAATTCATCATGATTAAAATCTGAGTCTCTGTGGTAAGGCACTGCTCTATTTTGTGGAATATTGCAGCGAAACGTTGGCTTACCCTGATAAACTATATCTTCGTCAAATTTATGTTTGATACACTGTTCTATAAACATATTATATGTCGGTATTAGTTTCTCTTCAAATTCAGAGTAAAACTTTTTGTGATGAGGTGTTTCTTGGTCGTTGTATTGATCTGCAAAAGCAACCTCGTAGTCAATCTGTTTATGAAATTCAGACAGGTTATTACAGCGTAAAATATTTTCTATAATTTCTTTGAAAGGAAATTTTTTCGTGTCGTAATTAAAAATAGATGTTTTGTTTATGTTCATTTTATTTTAGCCTCGATATAGATGGGCAGTAAGTTCTGCCATCACTTTGATGTGAAGAGCTAGCTATTAAGTCGTAGCAGTCTGACAAATCGCTAATTCGTTTCTTTTTGTATTTTAGCATCCAGTCACACGTATCTCTTTTCTTTGACCCGCCTTCAAAAAATACTTGCCCACGTCGGTCTTTTGTTGCTTCGTGGAGCTTACTTATTATATCTCCATCGTTAGATATATCCAAGTGTAAAATGTCAAAATTTTCAATATCATTTAGCCATTCATAAAAATTTATCTTTTTCAGTTCAATCAAATGTGCAACATTGTATCTTGAAAAGTTTTCTTGTAGCATAGAGATGTTTGGTCCGTTAAACTCATAGTCATCAAACAGGTCGTAAGCATACACCTTGCCACCAGTCTCTCTTGCCGCCATAGCCATGCACACTGTAGAATATCCGTTAAGAATACCGAAGTCAATAATTTTCTGAGCGCCCGTTTCTATGACAGCATCGTAGAGAATTTTACCCATGCCAGACTGTTGGTAGGAAGATTCTATTTCTGGATTTACAAAACTCATACATCTACCCATATATTTTTTGCTACATCATTCCAAAGTATATGAAGGTCTTTACATTCATACGGATATTTTTCCATAAACTTAAAAAGGTGAAACTCTATTGAGCCATCTGGCTGTTCATAATTTGTGTAGTCTGACATTTCTTTTTGACCAATAGAAAAAAGACCTGTCCAAAAATGATCGCCCCTAACATTAAAAAGATTTCTCTTGTTTATAAAAAAAGAATCAAAAAAATCATGCCTTTTAAGTATTTGCCTTGGTTCAAAATGGATAATCCACTCATACGGCTTCATGATATCTTGACAAGTTTTCCATTGATCATAAAGGCCAATGCTTTTATTTCTTGCGCCAGTATTATTTTCGTATGTGTAATACTCTGCGTCCCAAGGCAAAGCCCTTATTATCCTTTTGTCTAGATGCTTTGTCGTATTATCACAAACTATAACGTCTGCTTTATGTTTAAAATCATACTCAAACAGTTTTTTTATACCGTTTATGTATTGCTGTATTCTTTCTTCGCCCTTTGAGGCTATAGGGTGGGGGGTGTTTTGAGATAGCGCTAAAAATAAAACCGTGTCATTAGACATGATACCACTTCCTGTCGGTTTTATAGCTTGGTTGATAATTAATTAACTTGTGATTTCCATACGCTACATGATGCCCAGCCAAGAATACTCGCTTAACAAAGTCCGCATCTTCACCAAAGTATATATCTTCATTATACTGGTATTTAGTAACCAAATCTTTTTTGATAGATAGATGGCCGTGATGTAAGTCGCCATCTGTACATATGTCAGAGTGTAGGTATTGGTCTTGCTTGATTTTTGATATACGTTCTATCTCCAGATCGCCATATCTGTATGGATACATCATGCCTTCTGAAAACCCGTGTACAAATGCGTCTACGTCATGTTCCAGAAAAGCCTTTTTTATGAAGTGTATTTTCTGTGGATGCGGAAAATCATCTACATCATGATAAATAATCACATCGCCAGAAGCCATTTCTGCGCCCTTGTTTCTATTAAAAGAGGGTGACCTACGAGTTGGTTCTGCGAACGTTCTTATTGCGTTATTATCAACTTTTATTTCTCTTAGATCATTTCCAACAATGATTACTTCATCTGGTTCACTCTCTTGAACCCTAAAACATGAAAGCGTTTGATTCAAAAGGTGAACGTCTTGAGACCAGCAGGTTATACATAATGTAAATTTCATTTAACAATCTCTAAGAGTTTTTGCGATTCTTCTTTCATACCTAAAATTTCAGCAAGCTGTGAGGCTCTATTAAAGCATGTGTGATTTTTGACAATTTGTTTTTTTATCACAGTTTCTACGCTGTCTTCAGTTTCTTCTGCTGAGAAGAGCATAGAAAGTATCTCTTGAAATGCATCTCTTTGTTCTGCGCTTTGACTTGTAACGCTAAACTTATTACACAGCATTGTTGCTTGAAAAAAGAATTGTGAAGTTGAGATTATGCCATCGTCAATCAGGGTAACTTCATCATAACACGCAGACATACCCCAAAAATTCCTAATGTCTGTTTGATAATCTGACCACGCTTCTTTGTTACCATAAGATACCAAGTGATATACCTCTTTATCTTTTACAAAATCATCTACCACTTCATTTTTATCGTTAGTAATTACCGCCAGCGGTATCTTAAATTGTGGCTGGGCGGCTTGTAGAAATACATCTAACGAAGGTAAAATCTTATGAACAGATTCCCCATGCGGGTGCGCAAAGTTGTTAGTAAACAGGACTGGGCTTTCTAGACCCATCGCGATAAAGGTATCTGTTATACCCTTTAGTTGCTGCGAGTTTGTTCCCGTTATATTAATAACAGGTTTGATATTCTTGTTTTGTGATAGATATTTTACAACATCTTCCGTAAGGTATGCAAAGTGTCCAACAAAAACATCTGGCCTCACTGTGTCAAACATATCAAAAGCAGAAACGTTAGAGTCTGCCCATAAGTGAGCGTCTACACCAACCCGCTTAAAACATTCCATGAAATACAACGGTTCTGTTGTATATTCAGACGAATAATTTTGTATCAATACTCTCATTAGGTTATTTCCTTTAATTTTAAAGCGGAGTCAAGTTTTATTATTTGTTTATATTTATTTTCATATAAATTTATACTGTGTTTTAACGCTAGTTTATTTATAGCTTCAAACAAAAATCTATTCTTGTATTCTTCGCAGTCTATTATGTTATACAAATCTTCTACGGCTTTTTCACCATTAAGATATAACATTTCCACCCAAGACAAATCACCAACCCCAAAGTCTAACTTAGTATAATTATCATTACCTTTATATACCTTTAAGTCCATTTTGTTGTTTTGTGATTTTTGGCAGAATATAGATGTATCACTAAAACTCAACTGATCTAAATGACGTTTTTCAAAAATATTAGACGAAGAACAAATGAATACATTTTTAGCGTTTGTATTCATAAGAGCTAATCTAATACTTTCGCAAGAATTAGTCGTTCTAAATAATGGATTTTCTATTAGTCTTACATCTAGGTTTTTATATTTATTTTTTATGTGTCTCCATATTCTACTAGATTCAAATCCGCAAGATAGTAGTATATTAAAATTTTTAAATCTTGACTTTATTGCTTTTACTTGATGGTCTATAAGGCACGTTCCGTTTATTTTTGTCAACTGAACTGCGCCGTGGTTTTTCATTCTATATCCATGACTCTCCGTAAACAAAATAATAGTATAATGTTTATTAAAGTCAAATTTAATTTTGCCGTCTTTTGGGCTTGTTATAAATTCAGTTACATTTCTCATGTTATAATATGTAAAAATTCAGTGTCGGTAACCTTGTTGTATATCGCCTTTTGCATTTTTTCATAGTCTAAATATTCTAAGTAAGACCTTGAAACATACGATTTGTCTAAAAACAATGCGTCTTCATTTTTAAATACAAGCACTTGTTGCAATTCGTCATTAAATGTCTTGTTTATAAAATTAAAAGACTTCTGAAAGTTTACCTTGGATTTACTAGATAGTTTTGTTAAGAAGGTTGCATTTGCTAGTTTTTTAAATACAGACGTTTCATTCTCAAAAACATTATCTTGTATAATAAAAACAGATGAACATGTGGCTATGCCGTTTAATTTCATCTTGTTTAATATTTTTGGTATTCTTGCCCCAGCTTTATTGAACTGAGAATAAATTACAACACCAATTCTATTTTTGGGATAATCAATATTTACCAACTGATCAACAAGGTTCTCTAAATCGCTTGGGTCTGCGCTGTCATCATCTAAACAGATGCCTATATTGGGAAACAGCTGATCCCTAGCAATCTCAAGCCTTTCTTCGTTTGTTTTGTCCTTATTCCAATCTTCTTTCCTTTTGTATAAACACAATCTATCATATACAAATACTCCATTCTCAGTTTTTGCATCTTCATCTTTTAGATATTTGTATTTATCTGCCAAGCATTTTTCTTGGTGACCTTTTTCTATTTTAGCAAAACAACATCCGTTACAATTAAACATATCAACCTCTTGTTGCTACAACTTGATACGTGTACCCAGAAAGTTTTTGCGTTTGTATTTTTAGCCCTTGCGCCTGAACGATTTTGGACACGGTTTTTAGAGATGAAATGGAATTACACTGCTCAACAATTGAACTAAATGAAACCTCATCTAATTTGCCAGAAATAAGTTGTCTAGAGAGTATATTGCAATCAAGACCGCTTAGAGTAACCTTTCCGCCTAACCTAACCTTTTTCAGAAGCGAGACTAAACTGGCCTCAAACTGACTAGCCTTAAATTTATCTAAAATACCATTAGCTCTAATCTCTGTACATTCAGAGTCAGAAATGTCGAACATATCCATAAAACCGTCGTCATTAATTACTACCGCTTTGTATCCAGAGATAGCATCGCTTGGGTTTCCCACTACATCTATTTTCATTTTAAATCCTCGTATACGTTTCTAAAAACCTTATTCCAACTGTCTATATATTTTTGTTCTGAAAACACATCTAAGACAGTTTCTCTAGCAGACTGACCAATTTTGTCTCTAAGGTCTTTGTCGTCTAGAAGTTGCTGTATATATCCCCTAAACTCCTCTTCGTCGTTAGTGAGAAAGCCGTTCTCGCCATGTTTAATAAAACTTGGTATAGAACATGTGGCTGTACTAACAACGGGCTTACCACACGCCATAGCCTCTAGAATAGCTGTTGGCATTTGGCTTTCTGTGGTCGTGTTAATATACACTGCGCACTTATTATACTCTTCTCTGAGATGCTCCAAAGAATCAGCAGCTTTAGATAAACCTTCTGTTTCACCAAGCACTTTTGCGGAAAAGCCATTAATTATACGCTGCCACCCCTGATAATTCAAGCAGTAATCCCTATTAATAAAATCATTCTGGACTGTAAATACAGTTTCGTCCGACTCTACGTCCATTGGCTTAAAGAATTCATGGTCAATAGAATTACAAATAACCGTCTCGTTTTCGCCAAAGCCCCAAGACTCCCTGGCGTACTCACTGATAAATATATTATAGTCACCCCATATACTCTTAAACATCTCTACTTGCTCAGGAGTGTAGTTTGAAGTAGGAATGGTATGCTCTAGATGTATAATGGGTAAACCCAACTGCTGCTGAATCTGTTTGGAGATTTGCAGTTGCCCAAATTTACTCTGAGACAATATAAAATCAAAATCTATATCGTCGTACAAGTTTTCTATTGGATGGTAGTTGCTAGGTATTTCAGCAAAGTTTGTATTCCAAACCTTGCAGTCCTTATATCTAAAGCCATAGAAGTTATGCCCAGTCTTTGCCATTTGTGACTGACACCGCTCATGTGTGTCAAAACACAAAATGTCTAACCTCTCTTTATTTTTGGGCTTGATAGCTCGTTGAATAATTGACTGTGTACTATATGTCATTTAATTGATCCTTTAAAATTTTTCCTATGTTTTGATAAGAGAATTTCTCCACTTGCTTTAGCCCAGCAACTATATTTCTTTGACTATATGAAATTGGATCTTTTTCCCACGACTCATAATACTTTCTCATCTGCTGTCTAATTTGTTTTTCGCATGGCTGAAACCAGTACTCTTTGGAAGAAAACAGATCTGGAAAAGCCGCATCTTTTGATTTGCAACAAGAGTACACGCCGTTTACCAGCGTTCCAGTGCGCCAGTTAGACTTATCAATAAACTCTGCAGGACCGCCAAAGTTACTTGCTATGGGAGTGTTACCAAAAGCCATAGCCTCTAATGTGGGTATACTCCAAGCTTCTCCGTGAGACGGGCAGACAAAGCAATCACAATACTGATGTAGCGATAAAAGGTTTTCTTCAGAAACTTTATCTGTTACTATAATCTCTTGTTTGTAATCATTTCTAATCCTTAGACTTTTCTTAATTTCAGTTAAGTACTCCACAACTTTATTGTGTAAGTCTTGAGGGCTAATGCCGAATTTATTGAACTTCAACACAAGCGAAACGTTCTCGTTTTCTTCAAACTCAGAGTGAAAACACGTAACTATAGACTCTAGATTTTTTCTATCGTTAAAGTCTCCTACGTAATAAAATTTAAAAGTACCTTCTGTTTGTGGTATAGCAAGTTCTGGGTATCTTTTTTTATACTTTGACGTATCGCAAGTGTGATGAATTACTTTAATTGGTGTTTCAAATCCATCTTCTTGTAGCGCATTTTTAGAAGTCTCATTTGCCACCCAAACTTCATCCATCATTTCTAACTGATAGAACCAATTCAAATGCTTTAGGCTTAGAGTCTCTGTTTCCATAACCGCTATGTTTTTCTTGAACACGTCAGAGCGAACATAGTGGTGTGGTAGAACGTGCTGAATACAGATGTCACAATCTTTTGAGTCTTTTTTCTCTAACTGTAAAAGTCTTGGGTGAACATCCTGTTTGTCTTGGGTCAACGTAACGTTTCTACAAACAACGTCTACGCCAACACTATCAAGCGCAAGTATGTTGTCTGTGGCAGCCTGTGACCAACCACCAAACTCTTTATAATGTCCTAAATATAGTATTTTCATTGCTGTTCCTGCCTTTGATTTATCATTTCAACTCTTTTCTGTTCCCACTGATTTCTCCTGTTACACAGCCCTGCCATTTGATCGTATGCAATGTCGTAATCAAACGGCTGTCTGCGATTAATTCCGTCGAAAGCGGCAGAAGACTCGTTGAAATACATACCGCCAGTGGAGGAGGTTGCTTGTTTGTAAGTCAAATCTCTGGCAAGTCTTGCTTCAAAAAATGTATTTAGTTTTTCTGGTTCACCCAATACATCAACAATTAGATGCTTTGCTAGCTGAACACTAGAAACACCTCCAGTCTTTGACAGATCTAGCTTTTGCGCTGGCTGTGTTATTCTTGGCGGTGAACCCCAAGATTGCTCAAGCGGCACAGGTTCAAAGCTATCAAAATAACTTTCCCACTGAGAGCCACTTAAATGCCATTGGTAATACTTGTCAAACATCTTTCTAGTATTTTCACCAATCGTTATTCTTTCTTCTTCTGTTTTATTCTCAAAGAAGTCTAAGAAAAACTCTGCCGCCGCATCGTTATCTGGTACAGCACGTAAACATCCGGTTTCTAATTCCTTGTATAGAGCCTTGGGCTTAATTGGGTAGCCTTCCAGCTTTCTTAACACACTTTCCATAGCCGAATAGTCCGTTCCGCACACAGGCACTCCGCAGGCGGCAGCCTCTACCTGTGGCAAACCAAAACCTTCGCAGTTTGCGTACTGCGTAAATAGGTCAAAACAGTTTACCACGTTAGAAAGTTCTTCATAGCTTAATCCGTTTTTGACATTAGACAGTGTAGCACCAAACCTACCGGTATAAGGTGACTGAGCCATAGCGCCTTTGAATACAGACACAAATGGTTTTTTAGTCTCAGGACAAATATAAGTAAACAACACCTTAGATGAGATGCCATGTTCATTTAATAGTTCAGGTATATCCCAGCCCAAATCTGGATAAGATGTATGGCAATACAAATAATAGTTTTTATTCTCAGCTTTATCAAGAAACTTTTTAAATGCTTCAAACAGGTCTGGGTACAACTTGCGCCTTTGATTCCTCATGACCGTACCAATAATTTTGGCATCTGGATCAAGACCCATAAACTGTTTGTGTTTTCTCCTGTTTTCTACAGGTTTATACGCAGGATGGGCAGACGGAGGGGCGCTACCTAAATAGTTAATTTTGTCGCCTGACTGATCTTTTAAGATCCCTCCCGCCCAATCCGAGTATGTGAAGCAGGCATCGGCGCTAGCATACGTTGCCACCCATTGACGAGCTTGCGGTCTAGCATCAACCGTTGGCATCACGGCCCATTTAAAATAGGGTCTAAATGGAGATCGTTCTGCAAAGTCAAGCATCCAAAAGTCACGGATATCACATACTACATCTGGCATAAAGTCCAAGCAAACATGCTCAAAAATCCATTCCCCAAACTGGGCTGATGGCGTTGCGTTGTAAGCTTGTAGCTCTTGCTCAGATGCTTTCGGTTCATTTTTTTGATTAGGTACTACCCCATAATACTTCCAAGGAATACCAGCCGCTCTAGGGTCGTCTCTCTCTCCATAGGCCGCCATTTCTGCTAATTCATACTTACCTGTAGACTGTAGGTAGTTCAATATTTCTCTAGTGTAGGTGGCATACCCCGTGTTAAGAAAAGTAGCCTCAGAGCAAAATAGTATTCTTTTCTTTCTCATTTTATTCCTTGTTTAAACAGCCGAAGTCAAATTCATTAACCCTAAACAGCACATCGTCATTAGCGTCTGTTTTCATTACGCCGTTCCTAGCAGAGGCGTACACAGTCATTTTAGTTCCTTTCTTAGCTAGTTTTGCAATAGTTTCAGCGCCACTAGCCCAAGCTTGAAAAGTCAAAGTCGTTGGTATTTTCTTTTTCTCTCCCGTCTTGTTTTTTCTATATTCGTAAGTAATCATTTTAAATGTACAACAGCTAGCACCACCATCAATTTCTCCCGTTTCAATTTGTGGGTCATGCAAAATGTACCCTGTAAACGTACAATTATTCATCAAATCCTCCAAAAAATAAATATGTATTACCTGTTATACTTTGATCAGAACTATATTTCATGTATTTTATCAATAATAAATGAATTATTTTTATCTGTCTTTCCGCACAACAATAAATTGTTATTCTCAAATAGTACGTATTGGTATTTCTCTCTGGTTTCAGGGAATACAACAACACTGTCTAGTGAGCATGTTTCGTCTTCTATTGTTAGAAAACTCATCATCTTACCGTTTTTACATTTGTGGTCTGCCACCCTGTTGATGGTAGCGGCTACACAAAGGTTTTCTCCTTTCTTTCCATCCAGTAATTCCTTACAGCTTGTGTTTGAAGAAGAAGTGTCGGACGACTCAATTCTAGAGATAGATATTGGACAGCCCAAAAACTTAATTTCTTGCTCCACAATCCAAGATGGATCGTCTGTAAGTTCATAGGGTGGATTTTCTAAAAAGCAAATTTCATTTTGAATATCTTGACTTCTAGAAGCCTTGCTTGTGCCACCACCTTCTTTTTTAGTAGGAGCTAATTGTGTAAAGCACTCAGTTAATGTTTTCCACTTTCTAGATTTATAATTCTCAGTCACCCATTTAAGTTCAGCCTTGGTCAAATTTCTAAAGATTAAGTATTCGTAAAGCGCTTTGTTTCTGCTAATACCTGTGACCTTTGTGGAAAAGAAACCAATTGAGCATAGCGCTTTGAAGCCAGTAGAGTTTATTTTGGTTGATAGATGTATAAGTATGTCCATCCAAGTAAAGTTATGTGGGGACTTATTTATATCTTCCGACACTTTCTGAATAGCATCAATAACTTTATCACCATTAACACCTGTTAAGGACTTTACATTTTTTACACCGAAGTATATACCTTTATTGGTAATAAAGAATTCTTCTGCCCATCCAGACAGTTTTGGAATTTTAACTTCGATATTAAATAGCTTTGCCTCTGAAACAAGCTCATAAATCTCTTGATGGGGATCTTGTTTCTCGTTGGCGTGTATTAAGTACGACAAGAAAAACTCTTTAGTGTAATTGGCTTTGTACCACGCACTAAGGTAAGAGTTCATAGCGTATGCAACGGCGTGACTTTTATTAAACGAATATCTAGCGGACTTTTCAATCCAACCAAAGATTTCGTCAGCAGTCGCTTCGTCAACAGTGTTTAGCCTTTTACAACCCTCAATAAAGTCTTTACGAACCCTAGCCATGAGGTCTGCTTTCTTCTTACCGATAGCTTTACGAAGCACGTCAGCTTCTTGTAGATTAAACCCAGCGATCTTTTGCGCAATGCGCATACACTGCTCTTGATAGATCAAAACCCCGTAGGTGGGTTCAAGAATATCTTTAAGAGAGTCGTGTAGATATGTGACCTCTTCTACTTTGTGCTTCCTGTCAACGTAGTGCTGGCTCATAGACTTGCCGTCAGTGATTGCTTTAAGACAACCTGGACGCAAAATACTAATCAGCGCAGCAAGCTCTTCTAGATTCTTGGGCTTTACTTTCTTTGACCAAGACCTACCAAGGTTACTTTCTAGTTGAAATACACCCTTGGTTCTACCCTCTTCAAATAAGTCCCAAGCCCCTTCATCATCATAATCAAACGTAAGTGTTTCCATCTGCAAATGCTTTCTCAATTTTCAAGTTCCTATAAACTGCCCTGTGCGTTTTCATAAATTTAATCATAATATTAGCAGTGTCTTTGACATCCTGTAGAGCGTCGTGAGCGTTGTCTTTTGACAAGCCCATTCTCTCTCTTAGATTATCCATACTGATAGATCTTACGTTGGGATCTCCCTCTGTCCACATAAACATATTATCCATCATATCAATTTTATAAATTTGATGGAATAGCTTTTGCCTTTGCCGCTCCTTGTCCCAAGGTCCATACTCTTTACACAATCTATCTACGATAATCATATCGTACCCAAGAATATTATACCCAGCAGCAATAGGAGCAAAGAAGGATGTACCCTTCCAATTGTATTTATTTACAAAATTACAAAACTTTGACCATACAGCTTTTGGTTTTGGCGCTTTAGCTATACCTTCTCGCGTTTTGCCAGTGACCTTGAGTGCGCCATCTTCAATTGGGCCAAGCCCAGCGGCAACAGCTTTCTCGTCGTCGGTCTCAGCCCAAATCTCACTGTTAAACGTACCCTTGAGCTTGAAGTTTCTGCCATCAAGAGCCAGAGCAGCAACCTGTGTGGGTTGACATGTCAATGGATTTCTGCCGCCCGTTTCAAAGTCAAAGACAATAATATCACGATTCATTTAGTATTTCCTTTATTTTCATAACCTTATCAAGAGTAGATAGCCCTAGCACATCAAACTTGACATGACCAAGAGATTCTAGATCTGACATTTCTAGTCCAGCTATCTTTTCGTCAGCATTTTTCTGAGTAGCCATCGGACAGACCTTGTGTAAAGGTTCTGCCGAGATAACTACGCCAGCGGCATGTTTACCTTGAGTCTTAAATGTTCCTTCTATCTTAATTGCTTTATCAAACATGTCAGCGTAATCACCTTCTAGCTCGCCATCGTCATTTATAAAACAATATCCACGTAAATCTTCTGGGTTGTTTATCAGCGCCCACCTAATAATAGATCGTTCGTCATCATCCATTTGTGAAAGTTGGTCAGAGATAGCTGCCTCGTCTGGGATTGCTTTTGTAATTTCATTCATCTCAGAAAAGCCACAGGCTTGATATGTGCGAAGAACTTCTTTGACCGCACTTCTTCCTTGTAGTCTACCAAATGTGAGCATCTGACTGACTCGCTCTGCTCCATAGGTCTCGCGAAGATAATCAATAACGTCATCTCTTTTACCAGCAGGAACATCCATATCAATATCAGGTAAAGAAACGTTACCGTCAGTATTTCTACCAGAGTTGTAAAACCTTTCAAAAATCAAATCAAACTCTACGGGGTCAACCTGCGTAATACCAATGAGATAGGAAATCAAACAGCCAGCAGCAGAACCACGTCCTGGCCCAGCCATCCAACCCTTGCTTTCTACGTGCCTGATAATATCGCTAACA
>MDTC01054436.1_pt1 | contig 24664 bp, 17 predicted proteins | sample 811181 | NCBI WGS metagenome assembly MDTC01 (sample SAMN05326644, study PRJNA326480) | marine metagenome | isolation source: seawater | place: Pacific Ocean: North | collected 2011
GAAGTGACTCCAGATGGTGAATGGATTCGTCACGAATAAACCATCTCATGAGGCATAACAGGGTTTTATGGCTCCCTCCCTCCTCCGTTGATAATAGAGACGACCTAATGTGTCGGCTTGGGAGTGATAAGAATGGAAGTCAAACAACTGATTGATCGTCTCAATGATGCCCTTGGATGGGAATTACGCGCAGTGAACATGTATGCCCACTATTCAGCAAATATTCGTGGAATTCATCGCCTTCAACTCTCTCCGATGTTCACAACTGAATCAACAGAATCATTGACACATGCCGACATTGTTCGTAGAGCAATTGTCAAGTTGGGAGGCATTCCAGTCACTGAGAGGAATCCCCATGAAATTACCCACAGCGAAAATTATGACGAGATGCTTCAATACAGTTTGGAAACAGAAACCAAGGCTGCTGAAGTTTATGGGGAAATCATGAAACTTATTGGCGATGGTGGCGACCAAGAAATGTACGATGCAATCGAACAGATTTATCTCGCTGAATTGAGAAGTCTGGAGTCGCTTCGTCTTCTCATGTCCTGATTCAATATTTGTTGTGAATCTACAGTTGAACACTGCAAATACAAAGCCAGGTCACTCTTCTTCAAATACCTCAAATGAGGAGAAAAATTCATCGATATCGATAATTCCATTCTCATCCGTGTCCGCATTATGGAATATCATTCGCGATTCATCTGATGAGTATCGGAACCCTAAGGCATGGAGTGCATTTTGAAACTCTCTGCAGGTGAGGTGATTTTTACCTCCCATGTCGGCTGCATGGAATACGGCGACTCTCCGTTCATGTTCGACTTTGGAAGGCGATTGGAATTGCTTTCTGAATGATTGTACCGGAGTTTGTTGAGAAATTGCATGTTTTTGGCCATACAAGTAGTAGGTCGCTGTTCCAGCAATGATAGCCGCCCCGCCTCCTATGATCGCTTTTTCTCCAATGAACCACATGAGAACAAAGCCTGCAATGATCCCCCACATCTGGATGTAGGGATAGAGTGGTCCTTTGTAACTCGGGTTCCACGCATGTTCTTCCCTGGTTTGACGGAGGATGATTACGCACGTGTTAATCATGATGAAAATCATGATTTTGAACCCAGATGCGAGTTTGACCACATCTTTTAACGGCACAAAGAAAATTGCAAGTCCCATGGCAATACCTGTAATCAAAATAGGCCAATGTGGGGTTTCAAATCGAGCATTGACATCCTCAAGAGCTTGGGGGAGAAGGTTGTCTCTTGACATTGCGAACAAGAATCTCGAGGAAGCAAGAATTCCTGCAAGGGCCATTGAGATCATCGCTAGGATAGAAATAATTGCAGCGAATACTCCGAACTTTGTTCCCGCAACATATTCAGCGAAGGCAAAAATCGGGTTTTCAATTGGTTTCCCATCGGCCCCCATCCACCAATCAACGGGCATGGAAGCCATCATCAAGTAAGCAATCAAGGAGTACAGTACCGTTGCTATAAGCAACGAGAGGAGAATTCCTGATGGAAGATTCTTTTCTGGGTCTTTGACTTCTCCACCTATTGCCGCCACTTTTGTAACGCCAGCATAGGCGACAAAGACCAAAGCCGCAGCCTCAGCAATAGACCATATTTCAGTATTAAAGGCGGCTTTCGCCGGACGACTCAAATCCAATCCATCCGCCATCACAAAGAAGAATGTCCCATCACGGTCAAAATCAAACAATGATGCGAGGCAAACAAAGAGCAAGAGGCCCACTGTTGTGATCACAATTGGAGTTTGTATTGCTTTAACTTTTGAAACACCCAAAATGTTGATGATGGTGATAAGAATCAGTGCACTCATCGATAAAAACATCAGATTCATTTCGATATCAAAGTAAGTGGTGACTGCAATTGAATAAGCAGAAAAACCAATCAGGGCAAAAGCAGATTTAAGCAAAAATGATGCCCACAACCCAAGTCCACTGATGGTTCCAACAAGTGGCCCATAGGTTCGCTCTAGGTAGACATAGGAACCTCCACTGGAGGGCATGCCTGACGCTAATTCCGATTTTGATAGAGCGCCGGGCAATACTACAGAGGCTGCGAGTAGATATGCGAGCCAGATCCCCTCTCCCATAATATCTGCAGCAAATGTTGGAGTGACGAAAATCCCGGGAAGCATTGCTGAAAGAGAAATGATCACAACACCTGCGAGTCCAATCGTCCTGCTCAGTGTCGCCTTCAAATCTTCAGCGATGTTCTGGATAAAGTTTTCAGTAGATGATTTAGGCATGGCGGTCACCGGAAAAAGGACATTAAAGTGTGTTATTTGCACCGATGAGCCAACTTTACTTAGTAATTTGTCAAGAAATCCAACGCTATCTCCCGAAATCCGTCAATTGTTGAGGTGGACGATAACTTTCATTTCCACCGCGATTGGAGTCGGCAGTGCGTCAATGGCTAAGGTTGTACGAGTTGGACCGACTTTACCAAGTGTCTCAGCCCATACTTCGTTGTATCCTGCAAAATCACGTTTCATATCGACCAGAAATGTCGTAACATCTACGATTTGGTCCATGGAGCCACCGGCTTCTTCAACTACGCGTCGAACATTTTCTACAACTGCATGAGTCTGAGCCCTGATGTCGTAATCAAGTGGTTCGTCGTTTTCATCGTGGATGGGCCCTCCTGGTATTGAATTTGTTCCAGGTTGTCGCGGCCCCACTCCGGAGAGATAGAGCATGTCTCCAACACGACGAGCATGCGGGTAGGCGCCTACGGGCTTGGGTGCGGCATCGGTGTTAACAGAACCTGCAGTTTGGGTTGGCTCCCAAAGTTCAGGGCCGTTTTCTTGTTGTTCTTTAGGAACTTTAGGATCTATTTCTGTAGCATCTTCAACGGCATCAAGTACTCCACGTTCGCCATGGAAATACTCCACATCCTCTTCATCGTATTCTTTGTCTGCAGCGCCAGAAGGTGTCGGGTCCAGGTGGATGACAGCTCCTCCAGCCCCATGAATGGCTTCGTAAGCCATGACGTCGCCAGTCAGGTCGTTTCGATTTCCATTCATGGCGGAAAGCCACCACATCGGTTTGAACGCAACAACTTTCTGAACTCGGATTTGCTGTTGAATCGTTCGAGAAAGTTGGCCAACATCTTCCAACCGACCTTGACTCAAGAATTCAAGAATTTTCTGATTCCATTCGTGGTCTTTCAGCGAGTGGATTTTATCTTCAGAAGGTTCAATGAAATCAGTAAACATACGATTGGAAAGCGACATTGCGGTAATTGCTACTGCTCTTTTTCCTTGGGCCTTAACAACATCAAGGCAAGCCTTTGCCATAACGGTGGTTTCGCTGCGGTTTGCATAAACATTTGACGACACAATAACTGCTGGAATTTTGTTGTCTGGATTGAGTAGAGTCAAAGCCACGACTGAACCGACATCAATCGGAAATCCTTTGTAATTCACACAGCGGCTTTGCAAACCCCTCTTCTTGTTCGCACTGTCCCACGCATGGGCGAAATCTTGGTCGATGTTAAATGAATAAGAGATGGACCCTAAGTCATGAAAGTCGTGATCGACCATCACCCATTCTGGATTTGGGTCGGATTGAATTTGATGACCGATAATCGATGGCCAAGTTGTTGAATAAATAATCATCAAATCAACATCGAGTCCACGGATGGTCTCAGCAGCTTGGTCAAAGGCTTCTCGGAGTTTTTTCCAACCTGGATTTTGGTCAGGGGCGAGGACGGGATGCGGGTGTACGGGTACAACAAAAGATGCGACGATGTTTCCTTCGCTCATACCTCTGCCTCCTCGTATTTGTGACAAGGCCATTCTACGATGGCGTTACCGGTTCCGATGATGGTTCCGTAGCCGTGAAGTATTGCTGGATAGTCAGGGACATCAAGTGTTGAAAGCAACCATGAAAATGCACCTCCATCACTCTCGGCGATTGCTTGTTCGGTAAATTCTGGCATCTCATCCAAAATTCTCTGTGTCTCGCCTTTGACCATGTAATCGATGATACGCATGTCCCACAGATGCATTGCATGGCTGGTGATGTGTTCTTTACTCATGTCTTCAGGGACTTCTGATTCTGTTGTAAAATGGCGATGAGAAAGAGAATTGCTGGCGATAACAACCACTCTTTTCCCACTGGCTTCAATGGCCCTTCGGGTGACTTTGCCCAATTCAATCATCATGTCTTGCATGACTTCAACAGAGTAATATTGACGGGAGCGATTGCTCGAGATGACCACGAGGGGTTTATCCCATGAAGGATTGAACATATGGCCGGTAACAATGGTGCCGTAGTCAACTCGGAAGTCAGGATTTGTCATCATTTTCACACCAAGGCCTGCTGCATCGGCTTCATCGTGGATTGCCTTTGCAAGGTCAACATCGATGTTCAAATCGTAATTGTAGCGGAAGAGGTTTGGAAATACCGGGTCTACAGAGAGTCCCTTGAAGTGGGGTAGGCCAAGGAAGTGAGTCCCGATATAGGTCTGCCAATGGGGAGATAGTACAACGATCGCATCATATTCAATATCTTGCAGAGAAGCGCGAAGTCTGTCATAGCCCCAGCGAAGTTGTTCCCAACCGCCTTCCGCAACAGGTTCGTTTTGCGGGGGATTTTCGGCGTATACCAAATGCGGTGGGTGCGGTGCAAGGCAGCCTGCGACAATTTTCCCTTTGCCCATGAATCACCCATACTGAACTGCCCTAAAGGGGCTTTGGATTTGCATTCTGTTTGCTTCCTTGAGGCCAACTCTCAAACGCAACGAAGATTTGGGCGATTTGTGTCAGCGCAAGAGGAGGATGGAACTTCACTGATGGCAACTGCGAACGGCTCGGAGATTCCAGTTGAATCTCCTCTAGAATTAAGAAATGCAGATTGGGGCGAAACATGGACAAATATCGGAGCACCTACTCTGTTTGGTGTAACGGTTGGTTCTCTTTGGCAATGGCAAATTGTGCCCCGATTGTCCACCTTTTGGCCCAATCCAATTCAAGGGTCGTTACTGGTGATGTTGTTGCTCTCGCCTTTGCTTCATCATCTGTTGACCTCGCATGAATTCTCGCGTTGGAAAGAATATGCTCTTGGTGTTCTTTTGCCGAGTTTGTATATTTCTGCGGTATGGTTCATTCCTGGTCAAACGGGATTGTTCTGCGTTGGCTATCTTGCAACCATCGTTTGGGTTTGGATGTGCACCTCATGGTGGCGATTCGAACTCCCTCCATTCCGCAGTGCCATATGGCACACACTTGGTGTCAACATCGGAGCGCTCGGAGGCTCAATTTTGACCTTTAACCTGATGATGTGATCAAGAGGTATAGGACTCGTCTTCGTTTGGAAATTGTCCCGAACGAACATCTTCGCAATAGGCTTTCAAAGCCCCATCAATTTCATCTGCAAGGTTGAGATAACGTCGTAAAAACCGCGGAGAGAAATCCATCGTGATTCCCAGAACATCGTGGAGTACGAGAACTTGTCCGTCAACATCCGGCCCAGCACCGATGCCGATGGTAGGAATATCAATGGCTTCAGTTACTCGTTTTGCAAGTTCCCGTGGGATTTTTTCAAGGACGATAGCAAAGCATCCTGCTTCTTCAAGAATTTTTGCATCTTCAATCAGTTTCTCTGCTTCTACGTCCTCTTTGGCACGAACCGAATAAGTTCCAAATTTATAGATGGATTGAGGCGTCAAGCCAAGGTGGCCCATCACTGGGATTCCGGCTGTCAAAATTCGCTGGACGGATTCTACAATTTCTGCCCCACCCTCAAGTTTGACAGCATGACCGCTAGATTCTTTCATGATACGAATCGCTGATTCAAGGGCGTTTCTTGAATTTCCCTGATAGGTTCCAAAGGGCATATCGACGACGAGAAGGGCGCGGTCAACCGCACGTTCAACGCACTGGGCATGGTAAATCATGTGGTCAAGGGTCATCGGTACGGTCGTAGCCTGACCGGCCATAACGTTCGATGCCGAGTCGCCAACGAGAATCACATCAACACCGGCTTGGTCAACCAGGCGAGCCAATGAATAATCGTAGGCGGTGAGCATGGTGATTTTTTCACCAGCACGCATCATTTCTTGAAGCGTATTGGTGGTGACCTTACGGGCAGTTCCATGAACCGACATAGTACTCCCAACGGTACAGTTGATTTGAATGCCTCGCCTGTGGGGTGACGACAAATTCTACGGAATATTCTCTACGGTTGTTTGATACAGACATTGGTCATTTCTGAAAAGAAACTCATTGACCATATTCCGCCTTCTCGCCCAATTCCTGACTGTTTGACGCCCCCAAACGGTGTCCGTAAGTCCCTGTTTAGCCATGTGTTTACCCAAACGATACCGGTGTCCATTCGTTGCGCAAATGCGTGCCCACGTTCGACGTCGCTTGTCCATACCGAGCCAGCGAGGCCATATTCAGTGCCATTGGCGATCAATACTGCTTCGTCTTCATCATGGTATGGATGAAGAGTTACTACCGGGCCAAAGATTTCCTCAGTGGCAGTCCTTGATGTGTGTTTGAGGCCCCCGATCACGGTTGGACGAAGAAATGCTCCCTCAGCGTGAACACCCGATACACTTGCATTTACAGACGTTCCACCAGTGAGTACGATACCGCCTTCTTCAATTCCTAGATTGATGTAGGATTCAACCTTTGACAAATGCTCTGCGGAAATAACTGCACCCATTTGAGTGGATTCATCCATTGGGTCTCCAAGTTTGAGCCGTTCAACACCCTTGACGAATTTCTCAGCGACTTCGTCGTACATTTTGGCAGGAATAAGAACTCTGGAGCCGCATAAGCAGACTTGGCCTGAATTGGTAAACGATGCTCGCACAAGTTCATCCACAATGTCGTCAATACGAGCATCATCCAGTAAAACAGTAGCATTTTTCCCACCCAATTCCAATGATAGTTTCTTGAACATCGGTGCAGCTGTTGCGGCGACTGTACGGCCTGTTGAAGTCCCTCCAGTGAAAGAAATCGCCTTGATATTGGGATGTTCTACAATGGCTTGACCCACTTCTGGACCAAGTCCATGAACGAGATTGAACACTCCTTCGGGCAACTTGAGTTCGTCGAGAGTCTCGGCGAGCAGGTTTGCGGTTAGAGGCGTCATTTCAGAAGGTTTTGCGACGATGGTATTGCCCATAAGCAGTGCTGGAGCAACTTTCCATGTGAGGAGGTAAAGGGGTAGATTCCAAGGGGTGATGAGTCCAACACAGCCGACTGGATTACGATGAATATGATTGATGGCGCCATTGGCTTCAAATTGCATCGGCTGCTGTTCTTTTGCATATTGGGCGAAGAATCTGAAGTTGCTCACCGAGCGTGCAGCATCAACTCGGCGCGAAAGCGAGATCGGTTTTCCGGTGTCAAGGGTTTCAAGTAAAGCGATTTCTTCATGCTTCGCTTCAAGGGCATCGGCGATGTTTTCCAACCATTTGATTCGCTCTTCAATGGGCGTTGCCTTCCATGCAGGACCAGCCCCAATTGCGGCTTGTGTTGCCTTGTCAACATCGATTGATGAAGAGCGAGGTAGCGTTGTAATGCGCTGGTTGGTTGCAGGGTTGATGTCCTCAATCGTATCGCCCGAATTTGAAGGAACAAACGAACCTCCAATGTAATTGAGGAGCGGTTGCATCATCACACCTCTGTTTCGTAGTTCCAACGGTCTTGGTCTGGATCCCATTCATCCCAAGTTGGTACCGTTTCCAAGATTTCAACATACTTCTCGGGAACGATGCCGGGAACGATGAAGGCTTTCTGCCGGTGAAGGGGGTAAGGGTTGCGCAGATTGACTCCAAGAACTCCAAGTAGAGCCCGGGCCACATACCAAGTCGCTTGGGAATTCCATCCATGTGCTATTTTTACAACAATGCCAAGGCCTTTGGGATAATCAGGGTGCTCGATAGCCATGCCGAGAAGTCCGTCCGCTCCCTCTTTTGCGATGACCGTTCCTTCACCTGCTTTGAGAATGGTTGAATCCAAACGATTGAACCCTCCAACGAGGTCTGGATGACGAATCATTGCCTCCCAAATCCAATCGTCATTTTTGTCTCTGACGAGGCCTGCGTAAATTTGTGCAAGTTCTGAAACAGTATTGGATGTTGTAGGAAGTCCACAACCATCCTTGGCAATTCGGAGCGGTTTCCAGTCCTTTCCAAGGTAGGTTCGGATTTGTTCCATGTATGCTCCAAAGACTTCGTGTTTTGGCAAGGTGTAGCCGGCACGAGGCCAGCCTTTGGCCTTGCATCCTCGCAGAATGGCGGAGTGCTCGCCTGAGCAGGTATGGTACCAGCGTCTTGGACGGCGAACTTGTCGTCCAAACTGAATCAATGGTACGTCAAGAGGCGTAAGCATCAGCGGCCATTCAGCTTCAGAGAGCAATGATTGCGCAGCAGCAACGTGTTCGGTATCTCCATTGTGCGATGCAACCGATATTGCCTTTTGTTCCCAAGTGCAATCTTCAAGTTCTTTTGTGAATGCTTTGAGCATGAACGGCTTCATCATCGATCGGCCGTAGCAGAGTACATTTCCTCCAAAGGAATGAATCACCTCATCCCCATGGGCCCAAGCAACGGCTCCATGAATGGTGGTTTCAGAAACACCGTTTCGCCGATAATCTACCAAAGGTTCCCAGGCAACTTCACGTCCAGTTGGGATTCCCTCCACCTTTTCACCCAGTGGGGAGTTTGGATACATCCCTGAGCCCGGCTTTCCGGGTTGAACAGCAGAAAAGGTGTCGTGATGAATTCTCATGATGCCCCCTCATTCGTTCAGCATGGATTCTACTTTTGGTACAACCTGCTCCATATAGGCAGTCATGTTTCGACAAACTCTGTCAGAGTCATGATTGAAGAAGTCAAACCATGCCATGATTCTGTCTTCAGGATGGAATCGCTCAACCATTTGTGCAGCGATCTCCTCGGGATTTCCAATAAGTGCATTGTTGGTCGCCTTTTGGACCTTCTCAGGGTCGATTGTACCTTCAAGTGCGTTCCAATAGGCGTCAAGGGCTAATTTTGCTTCGCCTTTCGCCGCCTCTGATTGCTCTTCAGGGCTCAAATGTTCTTCAGCATTGATGAAAACAAACGATGTTCTCGGCATGTCTCTTCGTTGCCAAGAGCCCCCATCAGGGTGGTAGATTTCCGCCATTCGCTCATGTGTGGCATCGATGACTTCGGGAGAGGTAATTGAAAGGTTAAACACCTTGACTGGAGAGATTGAATTTGCGAAGATTTGAGCACGAGGGTCGTGACTTCCAATGATCAATCCAAGGAGTTCCTTTCTGAAGTCTTGAGGTATGATTTTCAACGCTTCAAATGTATAACGCGGAGGTATCTCAATGGATTGAGGCAACTCGGAGAGGCCTTCGAATTCAACGGTAGCATGTTGGACAGCACTCCAATCCTCATCACTTCGGAAATTGTCCCTCGTTAGTACAGTTCGTTGAATATCATCTGTGCTGATGGTATCTCCTCGCAATAATTTGAGGAAAATTTCAATCGCTTCCATGAAAATTAAGCCTCGTAATGCTGGCCATGCGGCCTCCTCAATGGCATTGCGAGGAACAATGCCGTATGGCCGCGCCATGAATTCAAATCTTCCAGCGGAAAATCCAACGTGGAGTTTTCGATGTTCATCTGGGTCCAACCCATGGTATGTGAGTACATTTCCGATACGTTCCGCCTGAGCAATTGGTCCACCGGATGCAATAATCGCTACCACAGCACTTCCAATTTCTATGTTTGTGGTTCTCCGAAAGGATTCAAGAGCAAGTTGTGGGAAGTCGGTACAGAGCCCAACTTCACCCTGCCAATGTGGGACGACAGGCTTTGAATTTGTCTTTTGAGTTTCTGTTGAAAGGTGAGCTTGTGCTAACCACCCAACATTAAATCCGAGACGGTCCGCACATTCCAGTTGTTGGAAATAATTACGGAACATGGTTGCTTCAGAGGGAATGTGCCCCTCGCTGTCTGGTGTTTGGGAAATGGAGAAGAAAATGTCATGTTCCATTTTTGTCACCGGTCCTTCCATTACTCCGTGGCTCATAATTCGTGTGATGGGTTATTCTTGCCCCTCACCGCTCCCTTTCGGAGCCCGTTTGAGTTGCGTTAAGGCTTCAATCCGCACCTTAACTTGTTGCGGAGCCGGGATGTCTTCAGCCATGTATACATGCAATAAATCAGACAGTACGAGCATTGCAGTTTCGTAATCTTCTCCAATTTCAGCTAGATCAGCAAGTCCCCAACGAGCTACGAGTTGTCCTGAAATACTGCCCAATTCTACGGCTCGTTCCAGTGAATCATTGTACAACTCTCGTGCAACTTCAAATTCACCGATCGTTGCTTGACAATGGGCCAGTTCAGCAATCGCCTCCATTTGCACCATGGGGTTTCCAAGTTTATTGACGAGTTCCAAGCGCTCCGTCCCCAAGGCGATTGCGGTGTCAAAATCTTGTTGTTTCTTTGCTATCATCATCAGTAATGCAAGCCCGTAGGCCATTCCATTGAGGTCTTGAAGTTGTTCTCTTAGACGAAGGGACCTCGTCGCTATTGCACGGGCTTCATCATAGGTCTCTTCAGACATGTGAAGCAAGGCTACGTGGTGATGGATTGCTGCAGCCAGAGCGCTGCCCTCTTCGGTTGTCTCTGCTTCTTCGGCCAAAACAAGTAAACTGTTAATCGAGGCGTTCAAGATTTTCATACCCTCGAAGCGTGCCCACCCTCGTTCAACATCATCTTCTGCAACGATCGATGCGTGGTCAAGGAGTCGGTTGACGAGGTCTGAATCTCCCAACTCTTTGGCCAAAGGAATCAGCCTTAGAGCGAGAGAGGTGTTGATCCCATCCATTGCACCTCCTGCGGTGAGCATCTCGAGTACTTGACGCGCACGTTCCGGAGAGAGTTCATTGGTCAATCTCTCACCTCAAATTGAGCGGAGTCGGCCGCCATCAACTGCCAAACTTACTCCACGTATTCCCCCTGATGCTGGGATGCTTAGGAACACGATTGCACTCGCTGTTTCCAACGGGTCAATCAAGCGCTTGATGGGGACTTGTGAAAGCCAGTTTTGTTGTACTTCATCCGAGGTCTTGCCCGTTCGCTCCTGAATGGATGTTGCCAAGGATTCCAAACGGGAAGTGTTTGTGAACCCTGGTAGGATGTTGTTGATGGTGATGCATGGGTGCAGTTCCCTTGAAAGTGACTTGGACCATGAGGCCATGGCTCCACGCAATGTATTGGAGAGTCCGATGTTTGGAATGGGCTCTTTTACTGAGGTGGATATGATTTGGATAATCCTTCCATAACCTTCCTCTTCCATGTACGGTGCAAGGGTTTTGACAAGTGTATGTGCAGCATGAAGATGACGCTTGAATGGGGCCTCAAAATCAACCACTTCGTTATCCATGAGTGGGCCTCCGGGCGGCCCGCCTGCATTGTTGATGAGGATGTGTACCGGTCCAGAGGTGTTAACCAATGACCGAACTTTAGAAGCGAGGTTTTCGGTGTCTTCAAGATCCATAACAAGTGCTTGATGCTGACCGCTTCCCAGCGATTGAAGTTGTGTCACAAGTTGGTTGAGTGAGTCAACATTACGGGCACAAACGGTGACATTTGCTCCTGCTTTAGCCATCATTTTAGCCGTTGCTTCACCGATTCCCTTACTCGCACCGCAAACCAATGCATGCTTGCCTTTGAGGGCTTCTTGGGAATAAGGAAAGTCAGTTCCGAGCAGGTCCATGACGTGGCCAAGAAGCCGATGGTCATAGCCCTTCTCTATAACCAATCAAGAATCGCATTCAGTTGAACCAGCCAATCATCGCTTGCGACATCGATGATATCGTAGTGGTCTCCGGGAAGCCATATTTTCTGCACATCTGCCCCTTTTGCCTTCATGATTCGGGCGTAGGTTTCCGATTGAAGAAGGGGGACATCAACATCTTTTTCTCCGTGGAATAACAGAACGCTGGTCTTTGGCGGATGGTCAATAGGGTTGAGTTGCGACCATGTTTCAGAGGCCTGTTCTGGGGACGACCCCATCCATTTTCTCAGGGCGTCTCCTTCATCCGATAATTTCGCACGGTCTGCTCCGATTAAATCGGTAAGGGGCGCTTGGGCAATCGCAAGCCATGGTTTTCGTTCTGCTTTGGCAGCGAGTATTAGCGCTAACTGTCCACCTGCCGAGTGGCCCATGGCCATTGATCTCATGATGTCAATACCAGGGAGGAGAGCAAGTTGACCCCATGCGCGAAGAACATCCGAGAGGGTGTCCATCCACACTCCCTCATCTCCATCCTTCCAACGCTTGAATTCAATGTTCCATGCAGCAACACCGGCTTCAGCTAAATCTTGAGCGATGGGTTGCATGAGGTCAAGCGTATATTCTTCCTTCCAAAAACCACCGTGGATCAGCATAACACACGGCACGCCTGCGCCCTTTTCGAAGGGCGATGGGTCGTCGGGCATGTAGAGGTCGGCAAACTGCCATTCTTCCGCTCCCCAACGCATTCGGTCAACGGGCATGTGACTCACTCGTGTGGCGACTCTATCACTCTTACGAAGTATACGGCGTGGGAAGACCTTTGAACTGAAAAGGTGTAGGCGAAGTGTGAGATGGCATATTTGGGCACTGTTTTTCATTCTGCTATCCCCCTCATGGGTTGGAAGTGCAGAGTCAAACGGTCGCGCCATGACCACCGATGTTTCACTTGAACGCAACGATTGGTTCTCAAACGAGACGGTTGTCGTTGATTATTCATTGAGAAATGCTCCTTATCAACAAGCCCTCCTTGCCACATGGTCGTTATTTGATGAAGACGGGGTGCGTCTACTCAACGGAACTCATCATTTCCAAGCTGCCGGCACATTCACGACCTTTGAAGTCCATCTCGAAGCCTTTTACAACGGTTCACATTTCTACTCATACGATACGGTCTTGTACGGACAGGATGGAAGCGTCCTTGGTCAGGCATCCGTTGAATTCATGGTCTTTGAAACTACAATCATGCCTCAAATCGGTTCTCTTCTTTCATTTGGAGATTCTCTTTCAGATATGGGAAATGCCAAAAATTCCTTTCTCAATACCCCCGATGTACCTCCATACTGGCAAGGTCGCTTCTCCAACGGTGAAGTTTGGTTTGGCTACCTCGATGATGCTTACGGCGTCTCTGTGAGTATTGGCTCGGGAACATCTTCTGGAGATAACCGCGCCTTTGGCGGAGCACAAACAGGCAGCGGTTATGCCTATCTTGTCATTCCAAATGTTGGCACTCAAATCACCAACTATCTTGGAAGTGTTCAATCGTCCATCCCGGCCAATTCTGTCGTATCTCTTTGGGCCGGTGGAAACGATTTCCTCTATGGTACTGCAAATGCAGATACGATTTCGACGAACATGGAATCGCACATACGTCAGTTGCATGGTGCCGGAGCTACCACGCTCATCGTCCCCAATTTACCACCATTGGAGATGACTCCTGAGATTCTTAGCAGAAGTGCTTCTCAACAAGCTACAATTCGCGACGAGGTCATTGATTATAACTCGAAACTTGCAACGCTCATTGTTGATTTAAGGGCCGAACTTGGCCTGACGATTCACACAATTGATGCATGGTCTATTTTCCATAATATTGTCTTGAACAAAGAAGCCTTAGGTCTGACAAATACCCAAGATGCGGCCTGTTCAGGGGGGGTATCAATTCTACCACTTCCAATTTGTAACAGTGGAAGCGCCATTGCATCAAACCCAGATGAATATCTCTTCTTTGACAAAGCTCATCCAACACGAGTGATGCACAAATTCATCGCCCGTTATGCGGTTGAAGCCATTGGCACGCCCGACCGTGATGGGGACGGCATCATCAATTCCTTTGATGAGTGCCCATGGACCGATGAAGCAGACCAAGCCAATCAACAAGGTTGCTCTTGGAATCAATTGGACGATGACATGGACGGTGTTTCGAACAGAGACGATACATGTCCGGGAACCCAACCTGCTGAAACGGTGGATGATTACGGTTGTTCCGCAAAGCAACGAGACAGTGACGGGGATGGGGAAAGTGATTTTGATGACCCCTGTCCATTCAGCCCTTCTCTCAACGACCATGATTCCGATGGATGTTCCAATGAAGAAGACCCAGATGATGATAATGACGGGGTCGCTGATGATGATGATACCTGTCCTCAAGGGCTGATTGGAATCCACCTTGATGACCTTGATGGCGATGGCTGTTCAGACGTGGAAGACGATGATATTGATGGTGATGGATTGGATAATGCAGCCGAGCAACAAGCCGGTAGTGATCCTCGAAACCCTGACTCCGACGGAGATTCTTATCTTGACGGAGACGATTGGTTCCCTGTTGACCCAAACGAATGGAGTGATACTGACCGAGACGGGTGTGGAGATAATGGCGACGCCTTCCCCTTTGACAGGACCGAGTGCCTTGATACGGACGGAGATGGATACGGGGACAATGCCGACCGTTTTCCTGAAGACGCCAATGAATGGATTGATTCTGATGATGATGGAATTGGAGACAATGGAGATGCATGTTTCCTGTTGTACGGTCTTTCTTTACACCCACCAGGTTGTCCCGACCGTGATGGAGATGGGTACGCCGATACCAATGACCGTTTTCCAAACGATGCCAATGAATGGAACGATACAGATGGGGACGGATTTGGAGACAACAGCGACTTGTTTCCTCTTGACCCTCTTGACTGGGCCGACAAAGACAACGATTCATACGGCGATAATCGGGATGTGTTTCCATCAGACCCTTCTGAATGGAACGATACAGACCAAGAGGGCGTAGGTGACAATTCCGATGCCTTTCCGGAAGACCCACTGGAGTGGATTGACAGTGACGGGGACGGTTGTGGAGACAACGGAGACGTATTTCCATCCGACCCCACTGAGTGTTTGGACCAAGATGTTGATGGCGTAGGCGACAATGCGGATGCCTTTCCTGAAAGCGCCTTTGAATGGCTAGATTCAGACGGTGATGGCCTTGGGGATAATGCAGACCAATTTCCGTTTGATTCACAGGGGAAATACGATTCAGACGGTGACGGTATTGCCAATTCAATGGACCCGTTCCCAAATTCACCTTCATTGGATTCATGGTTTGATCTCATTATTCGCATCATTTTGATCGGCGGAGGTTTGGCTCTAGCTGGAGTTTATTTCAAACGAAAACAAACCGATGTGCAAGTGGATGAATTGGAGCGCTTCAATCATTTGCAACAGGAAGCGCTTCTATCAGATTCAACCAAACCATATGCTCCTCCACCGATGGAGTCGTTTTCGCAGCAAGAAGACATTCAGTCCGACAATGACGTAGCACATGAACCAGCATATCCGTACTTGCCTCCTCAACAGGTTTGATTTTATGGAAGTCTCATCACAACGGAAAACGCTGCTCGCCTTGGTTCTCGTTGGCATAGCTCCAACCGTCTCAATTTTTGCATCCTTTGGTTCGGGAGATGGTTTGTTCGGCCAAATCGCCTGGTTTGTCTCAAAACTATGGATGCTCGGCCTTCCTCTTGTTTGGTTGCTGTATGTTGACAAGAAACCGTTGTCTTGGTCTCCACCGACTCAAGGTGGATTGGGAGTTGGTTTTGCAGTTGGTCTTGTATTCAGCCTCATTATGATCATGGCATGGTTGTTTGTCGGAGAGTCTCGAGTTGACCGTGACACCTTCCGTTCAACACTGGAGCCGTTTGGACTCACCGTCCAAAGCACCTACATCGCTGCAGCAATATTTTGGACGGTTGGTAATTCTGTTCTAGAAGAATATGTCTTCCGATGGTTCATTGTGGAAAAGGCAGAGGTTTTTTTTGGTGAAGGCTGGGCAACAATCTCCCTTTCAGCAGGTATTTTTGTACTTCACCATTTCTTTGCCCTTTGGTTCCTAGGATTTGCTCTTGAGGCCAACCTGCTCGCTTGTTTTGGACTCTTTGTTGGAGGGGCTGCATTCAGTTGGCTTTACATGAAATACCGAAGTATATGGGTGCCGTACATTACACACGCCCTGTGTGATGTCGTTGTTTTTGGTGTTGGATATTTACTCTTGTTCGGTTGAATCAAGGGCAGAATCGCTTTCGGTCACGAGGGAACAACACCGTTTCACGTACATTCTTTGCACCGGTCAGTTTCATCAAAATTCGTTCAACACCCAAGCCCCACCCTGCGTGAGGAGGTACGCCATGACGGAATCCTGCGACATAGAATTCAAATTCCTCAGGATCAAGGTCCATCTTTTTCAAGTTGTCAATGAGTACATCAATTCGGTGCTCACGTTGACCACCAGAGGTCATTTCGTCCCTTCCGAAATTCAAGTCAAATCCACGAGAAAGTTGCTCGCTTGTGCTTCCAACTTCACCTTCAATATGATGGATGTAAAAGGGCTTGAGGGACATAGGCCAACGTGGTAGGAAGTAGAATTGAGGTAAGTCTTCAGCGAGTAGGTCTGAATTCTCTGCGTCGATATCATCTCCCCATTCAATGGTACCTCCCTTCTCTTTGATGATGCGAATCGCATCACAATATTCCATTCTTGGGAATGGGAGTTCCGGTACAATGACCTCAATCGGGTCTTCATCTTGCGTTGCTCTGTAGGCATTGATAGTCGCAATTAGCTCTTGTGATTCTTCTTCTTCAGCAACAGATTTCCAGATGTGATGCAGCATCCGTTCGAGAACACCCATGACGTCATCATCGTTGGCCCAACTGCATTCAATATCAAAGGAAATGAATTCGTTGAGGTGGCGATAAGTGTCGTGTTTTTCGGCACGGAATGCAGGTCCAATCTCAAACACACGTTCCAATCCCCCGCTCATGCATAATTGCTTGAACAGTTGCGGTGATTGGTTGAGATAGGCAGGGGTCTCAAAATACTGCATTGGGAACAGGTCAGTACCACCCTCTGTTGCAGTTGCAACAATCTTAGGAGTATGTGTTTCGATAAAACCCTCGGTGATGAGATGCTCTCTACCAAACTGCAAGACCTTTCCTCGCAATTTGAACATGGCGTTGACATGGGCTCGTCGTAGGTCCAAGAATCGGTTGTCCAAACGAGTGTCAAGTTCAACGTTGACGGTATCGGTTACTCCAAGGGGAAGAGGGGCTTCTGCTCGTGCGATGACCTCAACAGAGGTTGCTAGGACTTCATAGGCTGGAGGAGGAGTTGGTTCGCCTTCTTTGACCTTAGGTGGCCGCTTAAGAGAAACCGTTCCAGTGAACTGGAGTGTAGATTCACGAGTCATGCGTTGGACGGTGTCCAATGATTCAGCTCCAATGTTGTCGGCTTTGAGAAAAATTTGTGTTGTCCCGGTCCCATCTCTGAGGTCAACAAAACAAATGGCGCCCTTGCCACGATTTGCTTCCATGAATCCAGCAACTGTTACAGTCTGGTCGATGAGGTCGGCACCCAGTGACTGGATTTCGCCAAGGGTATGTGTTCGGTAAGCGGTTGGAACCCAAGTGGTCATGGTGGGGGGGCAGCGATGGAGAACATGAAGCATTCGCCCCCGCTTTTTGAAGTGGGTGAGCAAACGGTTCATCTGGAACCATGCGTTTGCTTCATAAGGTGCGCAGTGGGGCCATTGACCATGGTCCACTACTTCAGTTCCGAGTCGGTGACTAGTGGCCACCCAGACAAATTGTGCGACTCCATCTCTGACGCCATCGTTGATGCCTGCCTCGCTGTTGACTCAAATGCCCGTGTCGCGGTTGAAACATGTGTAAAGGGAAAAGATGACATTGGAATCATCATCCTCGCAGGTGAAGTCTCTCTCAATGGAACCGTTCCAGATTACGAAAGTATTGCCAGAAATGCTGCCGCAGCCATTGGTTATACATCGCATTCAATCGGCATGGATGCAACCTCAAAAGAGACCTGTGATGTGCAGGTCCACATCACGACACAGGCTGCAAACATTGCTCAAGGTGTTAATCGAACTGGGATGGAACAAGGTGCAGGTGACCAGGGCATCATGTTCGGATACGCTTGTTTGGAAACAGAGGCATTTGACGAACTACAAGGACGCTATTTCCCCCTCGCCGCAGCCCTCTCTCAGCGAATCACTCGCAGACTCACCATCGTTCGTGAGGAAGGAATCCTTCCTTGGGCCCGACCCGACGGCAAATCTCAGGTGACCGTTCAGTACGATGAGCAAGGAGCGATTGAAAGGATTCATACCGTGATCGTCGCCATTCAACACGATGCTTCGCTCAAGGATAGATTCAATGGTTCCGAAGAAGAAGAGCATGCCTTTGTTCAGTCAGAAATTCAACGGGAGGTTATCGAACACGCTATTCCTCCTCAACTTTTAGACGATGATTGCAACATCATTGTCAACGGAACTGGCCGATTCGCTGACCCCGGTGGTCCTTATGCTGATGCTGGTTTGACAGGTCGTAAAATTATCGTTGATACATACGGGGGAATGGGCCGTCATGGAGGAGGAGCATTTTCCGGAAAAGACCCTTCAAAAGTTGACCGTTCTGCTGCATATGCGCTACGATGGGCTGCAAAACATGTGGTTGCTTCAGGACTTGCAGAACGTTGCGAAATTCAACTTGGCTACGGGATTGGTGTGGCAGAACCCGTGAGTTTGCGTGTTGAATCCTTCGGTACATCTTCGCTTTCACCTCAGGAACTTACTCAACGTGTCTCAAGTGTGTTTGACTTCCGACCTGCTGCGATTGCCCAAACATTGAAACTCAACCAGCCGATTTATTCTATTACGGCCTCAGGTGGCCATTTCGGCAGAGTCCCATACGACGATTATTTCCCTTGGGAGCAACTTGACGATGAGATGGTGAAATCGCTTCTTGAAGCATGAATTTTGTGACCCTTGTTTCCCGAAGTCTCATGAAGAGGTTCCCGCTGGTCTTTCTATGTCCAGCCGCTCCGCTCGCGCTCTTGGCTTCACTCTCTTGCTTTTGCTCACAGGGCTATCGCCCCTTGTGATGACCGCATCAGCCGACCCGAGCATCCATCTTTCGGTTGATTCCAGCCATGTCATTCTTGAACCAGGCCAATCAACGAATGTTACGCTTACCATCAACAACAACGGCTCGAGTATTGAAAGTTACAATTTGAGTATTGATGATTCAGGTCTTGCGGCATATTGGGAAATTGTAGCAGTTGATGAAACGGTTGACAATGTCTTCCCTACCTGGTCGAAAAACACCACCATCATCGTTCGGCTCGGTGAAGGTGCTACAACAGTGGACAGTGGCTCTTTTGATGTGACCATCACCGAACCCGACCAAAACATTAACTCATCAATCACAGTTTATCTTAGCGTAGCACCCTACTACCAACCCTCATTGTCAAGTGTTGGCTCATCACTCTCCACCACTCTCGCAGGTGGTAATTTGAGTTTGAGTTTCACCGCTGAAAACTTGGGTAGCCTTGCCGATACATTCCTTCTGGATGTGGAAGTTGAGCCTGACCTCTCCGGATGGTGGGCGAACCATTCCAACACTACGACCCCAACCAATCAAACCAATTCAACGGGCAACTCTACGAACGGAACCAACTCCAGTAGCAATTCCTCTTTGAGCGTGTTAATGTACGGTAACAGTTACACATCTGCAAACTCCCTTGAAATGCTTGTTGAAGATATTGTAGATTCCGTTGGCATCAATGGAACAGTTGATGCAAACACAGGAGGTGGCATGACTATTGCTGACCACCGTCAGAAAATCGGGACCATTGGGGATCAATGGAATACCTCGCTTCGCGGCTCCGATTGGGATTATGTTGTCCTTCAAGATCAGAGTCAAATCCCTTCACTTCCAACAAACGATACCAATTGGCAGGCAAGCAAGAACGGTACAGTTGAAGCCAGTACGGAAATTGAGGCCGAAGGAGCTGAAACGGTCCTGTTCATGACTTGGGGGCGGCGAAGTGGAGAAACAAGTCCGCAATGGCATCAATACAATATCAATCAAAACTTTACCGTTATGCAAGAACGGCTAACTGAAGGATATACGAGATATGCTGAGAACATCAGTACGGCAGGAAATACAGTTTGGATCGCACCCGTAGGTCTTGCGTTCAAAACCATCCACGATGCTGTGGAGGCCAACGGTACAAATGCGACTCAGTCTGGTAATTTATTCTACGATTTGTATACCGGTGATGGAAGCCATCCCTCACTCAAGGGCTCTTATCTTGCAGCATGTGTTATGTATTCAACGATGAGCGGAGAGGTGTGCGTTGGTAGCAACGATTCAGTATCAATCCCGTCTTCGGTGAAACTTGAACTTCAACAAGCAGCAGATGATACGGTATTCAACCAAACGGCTGGTATGTCCTATTATCCATGGGAAGTGAGTGGAGCATCGGCCTTCGGGATGGGAGGGTCCATCCCCAACGGTTGGTACCTCCAGTGGGTTGATGACGAAGTCAGCAATCTTGCAGCTGGCTCAAGCCAAACTGTAACGCTCAATATCTCTGTGCCGACAAACGCAATTCCTGATTATTACGGATTTAGATTAACAATCGGTTCAACAAACGGTAACGTGACCACATCGACGGTCATGGTTGTTCAAGTTGAAGCTGAGAATGAACTCAGTATGTCGTTCACATCACATGGCGACCTCTTCCTTCCTGGCCAAACCACACTCACTGAAGTCAACGTTACAAACATCGGTAACGGTGTTTTAGACCTTAATTGGGTTGCTGGTCTTTATGCCGGTGCTCTTTGCCAGGTCGCTCTACCCTCTCCACAAAATCTCGGTGTACAACCCGGAGATGTGGTTGCAGTGCCCATTGCAATTACGGTTTTCCAAAGTGCAACTTCTGCCGACGGTTGCAGTGTTATCCTCGCCGTAGACACGCCGCTAAGCGAAGTCATCCCGGGAGGCTTACTTACTCTTTTCATTGATTTTGATGAATTGGTAAATTTCTCCCTCACAGGGCCGTCAACAAGCGTTGATCTGATACCCGAGCAAGGTGTTGACTACGAAGTCCGAATCAACAATACAGGAAGTGAACAGGTCACCTTTTACCTCGACCCGGTTCAACATCCCAATCTTACCACCTCGCTTGTTTCCTCTTCTGGGGTCACCGTTGCCCCTGGCGAAGTTGGCGTTTGGACCGTCAATACCAATGGTCCATCCGGAATCTATGGGATTCATCAACAAGAATTCACTGTAACCTATGGCGGCATGAATGCATCGTTGAGTGTTGATGTTAATGCAGTCGCAGTTGATGACATCACCGTTGTCGGCCCCATTGATGGAAGAATTATCATTACCCCAGGTCAAACTTCGGTGTTGCCGATTGAAGTGATCAATAGCGGTACTTCGGAACTTGAATTGACTGCAAGTATTCTTGGGCTTCCATCAAGCGTTAATGGCCAATTAAGCGATTCATCATTGACGTTGAGTCGTAGTGAATCCGTCACGGTCAATCTCTCAATTTCAGCATCATTATCTGCAACTCCCTCAACCACAGCAATCACCGTGTCGTTTGGGCAAGGTGGAACTCAAAGTTCGCTCGCCCTTGATTTGATTATCGAGGACCGTCAAGAGGTTGTAATCAACAGCGCTCAATACGAAATTGATGCTCACCCACAAGGCGAGAGCAACCTTACGTTACAAATTACCAATCTCGGAACGAATGCAGACACATACATCATTGAAATATCATCGGTAGAAACCAATAACTGGTATTCCTTTTCACTCTCCGACCTCACGCTCGCTCTGTCTTCAGGCGAAACAAAAACAGTCGTGGTATCTGTACTTGAAACAAAATCAGGTGGACCAGTTGATGGTTTCAATACCGCAATTTTAGTCACCTCAGCATCCACGGGAGCCCTTGGAGATACCTTTGTCGTCGTCGTTCGTCCTGTCGTTGCATCTGCTGAAATCGGTTTGTTAGGCGATGTTGCCAGTGCCAAACCCGGTGAGTCCGTTTATGGGAGTATTATTCTCACAAATACCGGTTCAGGTGTTGATACGTTCACGATCGATTCCGTGGGTGTAGATTGCGGACTTTCCACCTCAGTAACGCTCGCTCCTGGATTGTCATCTGATGCCTTACCTTGGGTATGCATCGTAGCAAACGATGCTCCTGCAGGGATGAAGACTGTTGAATTTAGAGCCGTTAGTTCAATGCGAAGCAACATTGTCATTGAACAATCTGTCGGCTACCAAGTGGAACCGTATTGGCCCGATAATTCTCTTGTTGCCGTTCTTCTTGATGAGGGTAAAGTTTCCCTCGGAATTGACAGTTCAACCAGCACCATTGTGACTCTTCAGAATATGGGCAATGTTGAGGTTACGGGTCAATTGGATACCATGGGCACCGATACTGGTTTACTTCGTATTGAGTGGATGCGAGTGAGCGATGGTGAACTCACCAATGAATACACGCTAACTCCTGGGTCAAGCATTGATTTCAAACTCACCCTCACCTCAAACGTAGCACGTTCGGCTTCTGCATCGGTTGTCGTCCAAGCCACATCATTAGGTTCGGGGGTTTTGACAACGGACGATTCGGTTGCTCTAAATGTTGACATCAAAGGCCCGGAACTCCCTCCAAATGGTCTTGCTTTCCCTCTTGGCCTCAGCGTGAGTCAACCTGCGGCTCTCGGGACAATGGGTCTCGGCTGGCTCATAGCGATTCTCGCCATCATGGTGATTCGCCGTTCTCGCAATAATGGCGATGAAGATTCGTCCGAAGATGAGAAAGAGAATGAGGATGAAGAAGAGGAGAAGGAGCAAACGGAATTGGGCTACAACGAGTGCCGTCTTGACAGTGACAACAAAGTCAACTGTCCTGAATGTGACGCAAGGCTTGGAGTTCCTCGTGGAAGCGAACCTCCGTTCCGATTTACTTGTCCGAAATGTGACAACAAGATTCGCGTTATTGAATAATCAGCATCGTTGTGCTATCAAAAGAAATGCAGTATGTCCGAACGGTCCGTTAACCGGACGCATTCCACCCTTTGAGGCTCGGCCCCATTGTCGCTCCATCAACTCTCCCGCCCATTCAACCTTCAATCCGGCTTCTTCACATGCCTCCCAAGCATGTTCAAGCTGTTGGGTTACTGGGCAGTAACATGCGATTCTCCCACCATAGGTGAGCGTTGATGCGACAGCACGTATGGCCGGTGGATGGTCTGGTAAGTCCAATACGATGGCATCAAATTCATCACAATATGTCTGGAGTTGATCGCCTACGGTTTCAACCGTGCCTTCGATGTGGTGGTGTGAGGGGAATTCAAGCCAACATTCCTTTGCTCTTCGTAAATTTTCTAATCCAATATCTGCATGTTCAGCGCGTGGTTCAACGGTCACATGAGTGCCACTGTTGCCAAGTACACGGGCGATGTGAAGTGACAATCCAGCACTCCCTATGCCTGCTTCCAAGACATTGTCGCCTGGGCCAATCCCAAGTTTTGCCACGAACCATCCAGCATCTTTTGAACTGATAGTTTGTGCTCTTCTCAACATCCCTTTGTTAAGTTCGGGTAGCCGAGTTGGAACTCGAGTGAGCAATTTTTGGCCAATTGCAACCTGTTGACCGATGCCAACGGGAGCGATAAGTTCCATTGGGTCAAAAACGCCCAAACCCTTGATTTTCCGAGATCCAGAAGTCATTTCAACGACGTGAACTTTCCCCTCTTCTTCTACCAAAACGGCCCATGCCTCGTTGGTCATGTTTTCGCCACCTTCTTCTCATCCTTAAACCTGTGACAATGATGCGAAATTACCGAAAAATGTAACATTGTAGGAAACCAATGTTTTGACAACTGAGCGTGTGTTTCATATACTGTCCAAGTCTTCATACGCTTATGAAAGGAACCGTTCGAGCCATGGCTTTCTCAATCGTCTTGCTGTTTTTCATCAGTACGATGACTGGATTAACCGTCAATATGAATCCGAATGAAGTGCAAGAATCGCTTGATGAGGAGCCTGTTGTCTACAGCGCTGCGACCTCACCTGGACACGTGGTTTTCGCACAATACATCTCGTCTGATAACTGCCCACACTGCTACAAAGCCGGCGGTGGCTCAGCAGCTCACCACAAACTCAAGACAGATTTCCCTGACGAGTATGTTTACGTCACTTACATGTCGGCTTCGTACGGAGATACGGACAGTACCCGCGCAGGAAATGTCGCTCCATATTCGTGGAAATGGCCTACTGGTGGCGCACCAGATGCTTACTTCGGAGACCGAACAGACCGCAAAGTAGGTGGAGCATCTTCCAACTATGACACCTATGACAACGAATTTTCCGCAGGAGGTGGAATGCACTCCACAACGAACTCCTATGGAATGACAGCGGCTATTTCAGCGAACGGTGGAACTTTTGATATTGACATCTCTTACAAGTACACCGGCTCGGGCAGTGCTGCATCAAACATGAAACTCTATGCAGCCATCGTTGAAGAAGAATGTACAACCTACACTTACTCAAGCAGTGGCAGTGCCCTTCCTCACGGATACAATTGTTGGATGGGTTGGCTTACTTCAGGAGACACCTACAAAACAAAGAGCACTGGTTCAGGCACCTCATTTGCAAGCGTTTCGCCATCATCTGCACAACAGACAGTGTCATGGACATCTGTGCCCACGAACTTGATCGCAGGAGGCACTTCGAATGCAGTTGTTGTTGCTGC
>MDTC01255556.1_pt1 | contig 24662 bp, 31 predicted proteins | sample 811181 | NCBI WGS metagenome assembly MDTC01 (sample SAMN05326644, study PRJNA326480) | marine metagenome | isolation source: seawater | place: Pacific Ocean: North | collected 2011
CAATACCAAGAATTCTCATAGCTCAAGTATAGGTTACTTTCGACGGGAGACAAACTTCCAAACTCGCACAAGCATCTGCCTGATCTCGTGCCGCCACTCCCAGGCACCATATACTGCTAACCCCAAGACCCCCAGGCCAATGGCGGCAATGACGTACCATTGATCTGGCTGAGCCTCAGTCTCGGCACCCAGCACTTCATAGTCTACGACCGACATTGCCTTGATGTTTCGGCAGCGATTTGTATCAGGATTACGCTCCTGTCCCTCGCGGCAAGGAGTGATTGTTGGCTCGCTCGCAATCTTACGGCACCGGTTTGTTTCTGGGCTACGGTACTGATCAGCTCGACAAGGCGCTGGTGCGCTCGACGCCGCTTGGATTAGCCGACAGCGATTGGTCTGAGGATGTCGATACTGATTACTCGCACACGGCTTGAGTGTTGAACTCGCTGATCTCGCAACCGACTCAACTACTTTGTCGGGTAAATTTTCAGCGCCAGGGGTCGGTTGATTTGTATACTGCCACACTTCACCTATCAAAGCCCAAGCTCTGTTATCTTTAGGACTCTGGTATTCCGCGGAAACATCAATCATAACGCCATCGACAGACGCTAGCCCCACCTTCCCGGTAGTGTTCACAAGCGTGTAGTCGACAAGGCCGTGCGTTACAACAAAATACTCTCCCGGCTCAACAAGCACACCATCGGGCAGCGACACTACGTCAACGGGCCCAACACCAACCCACAGCTGCGCTCCGCTGAGATCGACCGTCTCTGTTCCGTAATTCTGCAGCTCGATAAACTCTTTTCCAGCGTCTGCCCCAGAAGCATTTGGCAGGAGCTCCGTAATTTTCACTGTCGGCAATCGCGGCACTACTACCTCAATTTCCGTGTAGTACGTTGTATCATTTGGCAGTGCGTCACGTTCCACAACCTGCCAATCATCACCACTATCGGTGTCAGCGTAACGCAGCGGCGACTCTTCACCTTCACTACCAAACGCTCGTTGATAGATCATGCCCGACGGAGCCGTTTCGGTCCAGCTCATACGGTCGACTTCGTCTCCAGAGGCATCGACTAATACAAGCGTGTCGCTACTCCCCACCAAGCTCCCGCTCGATTGGTTCAGTGGCTCAAAGACGTGTGCGAAATTCAGTTCAGAGTGTGCCTGCGCGTAGGATGACGAGGCGATCGTTGCGTGACCATAGCTCGGCACGAATATCCGAATATGCGACATGCCCGCATAAAGGCAGCCGATGGCGACGTCGTTCTTGTTACGAAGGCACCAATCGGTCAGGTCCACTTCACTGGCGGAGTTATTATATAAAGAGATGAATTCCTGCGTCGCACCACCGGTCACTCCGCTCTGCACCTCAGAGATAACGATAGTAGCCGAAGCGGCGTACGTCGGGGGGACGTACGCAATTTGTTGTATCAAGACAACACCAACAATGATTACAACTATTCGCTTCAGCATGTTCTTAGCTTAGCGAGCAGCTATTAAGTCACTATGAACTAATTGGAGAAACTAGACTTCAACAATAATATCGGCATTCGTATGCACGTTCGTGACATCATCAAGGTCGTCAAGAGCGTCCATCAGTTTCAGTACTTTTTCTGCCTGATCTTTGTCGTCAATTTCAACTGGCATATTCGGTACATACTGGAGCTCGGCACCAGTCACCCCGAGGCCTGCGTCGGCGATAGCCGTGCGCACTTTTGCCAAGTCTTTCTGATCGGTGTACACGATCATTTCGTCACCCTCTTCAATCGCATCTTCAGCGCCCGCATCAAGAACCGTCAGTAGCGCCTCCTCGCCTTTAGCGGAAACCGTAATCACTCCTTTACGAGTAAATTGGAACATGACGCTACCGGCATCAGCAATGCGACCACCATTTTTTGTCAGCACATTGCGAACATCTGGGAACGTACGGTTTTTGTTGTCCGTTGCCGTTTCGATAATAATTCCGACACCACCTGGGCCCATCGCTTCGTACGTTACTTCATCCAACGCAGCGGCATTCTTATCCGCCACTCGATCAATCGAACGTTGAATATTCGCTGCTGGCATGTTGGCTTGCTTGGCTTTTTCTATCGCCATCGCGAGCGTCGAGTTCATTGCTGGGTCTGCCCCAGCTCGTGCTGCAATCGCAATCTGATTACCTAATTTTGTAAAAACCGCGCCGCGCTTGGCATCTTTAGCACCTTTTTCGCGCTTGATCGTCGACCATTTACTGTGTCCTGACATAAGAAAAACTCCGTGTATACTATCTGATTTTCACCTTATTATACCAGCTTACAGATAGCGGGTGCTGCCAAACGGTATTTTTTGGCTGACGTACAGCCCGGAAGCGAGGGTGTGCGCCGAGTGAACCGTTCGCTCGCCAAACCGTCGGTTGATACTGTCAATCGCCCCCGTCACCTGACGCTCACGCACAATCTGGTCGTTGAAAAAACTCAGTTGCTGATCAATTATCGGCTCAATTGAATACACATGAACACCGATTTCCTTCAGCTGGTCAGGTGCTTGTTCGAACAATTGCCGCGCCAATACATAAATTGTTTTATCACTCGAAAAGGGGAGTGAGGATAGGGTAGAGGAGTGCCAATATTGGCGTTCACGCGTCTTTCCATACACATACACTCCCCTGGCCGCCTTGTCCTGCGAACGCAACCGCCACCCAACCGATTCGCACAGGTGATGGAGCCGTCCAAGTATCTCGTCGTAACTTAAATCAAATCGCTCTAACACGTATTGCCGCCCGACTCGCTTAACGTCACTCGAGACATCATCAACTTCCCAGCCGCGCAGCCGATCATACCACCAGCGGCCAACAACACTCTTAAAGACCATCCTCTGTAACGTCACGACGTCAGCGTCTAGAAACTCGAGTGGGGTATAGATGCCAACTGCATTTAAACGCTGCTGATTACGATGCGCAATGCCCGTAAGATCAGTTAGCTGCAACTTCCCTAGCACCTCTCGAATATTGTGCGACGTTAAAACATTCAACCCGTCGGGCTTATTCAATCCGGCTGCTGTCTTTGCCAAAAAACGATTCGTCGCGATACCGATATTACAGCGCATCCAAACACCAATTTCTTCCCGTAATCTTCGCTTAATCTCATGGGCAATCTCCACCAGATCACGCTCCTGAACATCGGCTGAGGTTTGGTGAAAATCAATCACCCCCTCATCAATACTTTTCATGGTCACATGGGCCGAGTAATCGCGCATAATATCCAGCAATTTATGATACACATAACGATATTTCGACGGGTCGCTTTCCAGCGCGATTAACCCCGAACACAGAGCCTTCGCCTCTTTGAATTTCATCCCCACCTTCACCCCTTTTGCTTTAGCCTCGTAACTGGCCGTTACGATAGCGGTGTGTTCAGTGCGACGGTTCACAATCGCGACTGGCTTCCCGCGCAGCATCGGCCGAGCCTGCTGTTCAACTGTCGCAAAGCAGCTGTTCAAATCGATATGCATAATCAGTGGCCGCTCCAGGTTATGCTGCTTCATAGTGATCAGCCTCCATTGTTAAGTGCCAAATCAAACGTTCACTATCAAATTCCAGGCGATAATCTGCGCCACCGTCCGTCACGTCAAAGATATGAATTGTCTTATTGCCAGTCGGAAGAGGGTGTCGCAGCCCCAGCTCACTCACCTCAATCTCTCGCCCACTGGCCCGTCGAAAACGCACCGGATAACATGGCTGGTGCCCCTGACCAAAGCGAGCAATTACCTCAACCCGTTCCTGTAAAAAAGTTTCGTCATTCATCTGTAATATTCCCTAAAAAGTTATAGAGAAACGTTTTAATAGATGTATGCCCGTTCAGTGTACCCGTTTCTCGCACACTATCCGAAGACATTGAATGACCATTCGCGAGGGACGCTTTGTCGCCGAAGGGCGGCTAGTGTGTATCGCGCGGTAGTAGTTATTATTATACGCCACCCTAGAATAATTGCACCAGATTTGCTACAATTGCCCCTGTAGCAAAACACGGCACCGTAGCTCAGTTGGTTAGAGCGCGAGACTCATAAGCTCGAGGTCACAAGTTCAATTCTTGTCGGTGCTACCAGAATTTCACCATAGCGTCTTCGGACGCTATTTATTTTTCGCCTCATCGTATTTAACCAACTTGACGCTACAGGTATCCTTAGCTTGGTAGCCATTATGCTTATCCTTGCGCTCGACATAATCCATGGCTATGCTAAATTAATGATTGAACCATCTCAACGGCCAGATGCGTATGTCGGTATCAGCGGTGTCGTATCTGCCGAACAACAGACCGAAATCGAACAGTATGCTGAAACGATCGAACTGAATACCCGCCGGTTGATGCTTGGCGTAAAGGCAGTCCACAAAACACAGTTTCTTGATATTGAAAATAAGTACGGACCTGCTTGGTATCCTGTCGGTGAGGCCGCTTTCACGAGCGCCTTACGTTCGAGAGGGTCCAGGGACGGCTCGCTCGCCATTGCCCAAACCTACCTCGACCCTGATCTTGTTGAAAACCCTGGCTATCGATTTTTTTTCATGAATCGACTGCTCCAAAGAGGGGCGCCATGGATTGATGGTATCCAATTTGACATGCTGCCCTGGCACACACACCCCGAAATGCTCGACTTTCTAGAAGAACTAAAGGAACGAACTGCAACAAAAATTCTGCTTCAAGTACACCAACCGGCTATGAATACTCTTTCTCCAGAAGGCGTTGCGGGAATTCTGGGAGAGTACCGCGACACTCTCGATTATGTCCTCTTTGACTCCTCACACGGAACTGGCAAGCGCCTTGATACCAGCGCATTAATCGAGTATCTGTCAGCCGTATACGAAAGTCCCGAGCTTACTAACACAGGGTTTGCGCTTGCAGGCGGCCTCAACCGAGACACCGTCTTAGAGGAGCTCCCTAAAGTACTTGAAAAATTTCCCGACATCTCGTGGGACGCAGAAGGGCAGCTTCACCCAGCTACGGCTACGAATGAAAGACCTCTCGACATGAAAATAGTTAGTGGCTACCTAAAAGCAGCAAAGGAAGTCAGTGACAAACTCGGCTATAACGGCCGCACGACGTCCGAACCGTAAGAAATTGCCTGCATTTCATAACACGTTTCGCCAGCAACAGGGCTTGTGCCGGGGATTCCGTCACTATACGCGGATGGGCGAAACAGGTAGCTTGCGTACTGTCCGCGATTATCATCGTCGTACTTGAACGTTACACATAATTCATAGAAGAATGTTGTCTCTGGTTCAGTCGCACCGCTCACAGTCTTGGTTTCAGCTGGCCGCACATTGGGTGTGTAGCTCAACAAACCGTCTTCAACGGCGCTTGAGACAACCTCGCCATCAGTATTCCCTAAGTAGCTCCCGGCCAGATCACTCGCTTCTTGAAGTGTTGCTGGAAGCTGACCATTCTGGTTAAGGTATTCATTTACCAGCAACTGTGAGGCCTCTGCTGCGCGCTGCGCTCGAGTATCATCTTTTCTGACTAATGTCTGTGCAACCGGACCAGCAATACCCCATACCATTGCCGCCAAAACGACCAGTATAAAGAAGCTGCGCAGCCACAGTCGCATTCGCGTCTTGGTCATTGGGCGCATAATCCGGAAGGTCAGTTTTCCAAAAAAGCCAGCCAGCACAGCCGAGGTTGCAATTGAAACCAGCGGACCACTTATATCACTCGTATCGCTTAGGACAATACTAACCAACGAGAATACCAATGAAGCGAGCGCAGCGACCGCAATAAGTGCAAAAAGAACAGCATGAATTACCATAATTACCATACCAACACGATCTTTTTCATCACGCTCACGACGCGAGAACAAAACATCGCAGACGACCGCAATCGGAAGCAAGACGAATGCAGCAGCCACAACATAGGCGACTGCCTCGTAGTTACTAGTGTAGCCGTTTAATGCAAAGTTGGTGCAAATCCCAACCAACGCGGCCGTGGCAATTGCCGTCCACCCCCAAAATGCATACGAGAGCCATTGAAAAATCGCCACACTGGGCGAATTCACTTGCGTTGATGAAGAGCGACCTGATACCTGTGATGAAGTTGCTTTTTTTACCATAACCATAGTATACACCTCATTATTCCAAGATGCATATAGGTAGGGGAGTGGTTGAAAAGAAAGAGGGGAGTGGTCTCCCCTATCTGTTTATACAGTTATTTACCAGAGGTTGCCGCTTCACGCTGCGAAATAAAACTCAAAAGTTCTTCGCTTGATCGCTCACGTTGCCATGTTGCAAGTTCGAGCACTTCGGTCATGGTTACTGGTTCGATTGGGCTTGGGGTTGAATCCATTGTTTTGCCTTTTTTTGTTTTTATTGTTTGATGTATCTATTTAAGCACAAACGTTATAAAAAGTCAATAGCTTTCTTCCCTATTCCTTTGACTGAGGTGATACGCTTATGGTATAAGTAAATCAGAGGAAACCTAAAAAATAAACATATGGACATCGCAACGTCTCTCGCCATCGTCACACTCGCGGCGCTGGTGCATGCCAGTTTTCAGCTCAGCGTCAGCGTCCTGACGCTCCTCAGCGGTCACTCAATTGGGGCTAAGCGTTCTCACGCCCGCACTCTCCGTCTGACCTCTAGTTTTGTGTTTGGTGCCGGCGTCATGACACTGCTACTGCTCTCCTTTATCTCTCTAGTATTGCTCACGATTTTTGGTCAAGACGCGCCACAACTCATCTGGGCAATTGCCTGCGGCCTTTTGATTGGCGTTGGAATTGCCGTCTGGTTCTTTTATTACCGACGTGAGAAGGGAACATCGCTCTGGATTCCGCGCTCATTTGCTCGCCACCTTAGTGAACGCAGCAAGGCAACCAAGAGTGCGGCTGAATCGTTCAGCCTAGGGCTTACAAGTGTCATTAGCGAGCTCCTCTTCATTGCTGCTCCTTTAATCATAAGTGGCCTCGTCATTATTCAGCTGCCAGGCATCTGGCTGCTAGTCGGTATCGCTGTGTATACCGTCATTTCACTGATCACCCTCTTCAGCATTTGGGTGTTGATCAGTAGTGGCCACCGTTTAAGTGAAATCCAAAAGTGGCGCGAGACGAATAAGCACTTCTTGCAGTTTGCCGCTGGTGGCGCTCTCACCGTCCTAGGATTCTTTGTATATGTCTGTAAGATTATCGCCGACGTGGCGGGAGTTGCCTAACATGGAACACGGTGGGCTGGCAGTTGATATCATCAAACGCAATGGACGACGGCCAAGCGAGGCGTTTGTGCGCGAAAAGCTGCACGACAGCATTGTCGCTGCCTGCCTAAGCACCGGTATGCCGGTTGGACAGGCCGAAGGTATCGCCAAGGCAGTCGCCGAGCACGTCGTAGGCTGGCTCCGCAGTCGACCGGAGGTGACCAGTCATGATTTACGACGAATCGCTAGCAAGCATCTGCGAGCGCACCATCCAGACGCAGCATATTTATACGAACAACATCGAAGTATTCTTTAAGGAGACAGCACATGGCTCAATCACACACATTTGACTACGACCTCATCGTTATCGGCAGCGGCGCCGGGGGAAGCGCAGCCGCAAGTATTGCCGCCCGCGCGGGCAAGCGCGTCGCCATCGTTGAAAGCGACACTTTTGGTGGCGATTCACCAAACTGGAGCGACGTTCCCACCAAGGCACTGATGCATATTGCCCACCTCTACGACCAGGCCCGTCACGGTGATAGATTTGGGTTGCGCACCTCAACACTCGGCTACAATTACCCTTCTATCCGTGCTTGGAAAGAACTAGCCGTCAAGCGAACAGGTGCTGGTGGCAACCGAAAATTCTACGAAAATAATGGTATCAGCGCCTTTAATGCTACCGCCCACTTCTTAAGCCCTCATGAAATTAGCGTCAATCGGCGGCATATCTCGGCAGCGCATTTCCTCATCGCCACCGGTTCATCGTGGATTACCCCAAAAGTTCAGGGTCTCGACGACATTAAGTTCTTTACGCCGCGCACCATTCTTGAAGCAATCCGTCCACCAAAAAGCCTCTTCATTATTGGCGGCGGCAGTCATGGCATTGAGATCGCTCAGATGATGGCAACGTTTGGGACCAAAGTATATATTGCCGAACAAGCTTCTCGCCTTTTGCCAAAACAAGACAGTGAAGTCGGTGATCTGCTTGAAAAAGTCCTGACCGAACAGAAAGGAGTCACGGTATTAACTCACTCGCGCGTTCTCTCGGTCACTAAAGAGGGCCTTGGCAAAAAAATCCTCATTTCCCGCGCCGGAACTGAAAAACACATTAAAGCCGACGAGATCCTAGTTGCGGCTGGACGTGCGCCAAACATCGACCTTGGCCTAGAAAACGCTTCGGTTGCATACACCCCCAAAGGTATCGAAACAAATGAGCACCTTCAGACCAGCACCAAGCATATCTATGCTGCCGGCGATGTACTGGGGCAACTCAGCAACACGCACACTGCCCTGCTAGAGAGCCGCATTGCTGCTCATAACCTCTTCCAAAAGAACAAGATTACCCCCGACTACACCGCGACACCTGGACTCATCTTCACTAACCCAGAAATTGCCCATGTTGGCCTCAGTGAAGATGACTGCCATAAACGCGATAAAGCCATTAACAAGGCCGTTGCGCCGCTGAACATTATTGCCCGTAGCAATACAGCTGATTTCCGAGACGGCTTCGTCAAACTGATCACCGACAAGAAAGGCGTCCTCATCGGTGGCACGATTGTTGCCCCACACGCCGCCGAAATGATCCACGAGGTCGCCCTGGCCGTCAAACATGGCCTGACCGCTAAACAACTAGCCGACACCCCGCACGCCTTCCTGAGTTGGTCAGAGGCAATTCGCGTGGCAGCCAGCAAACTCTCCTAGCGTAGATTGACTCAGTCCGTGGCTAATTCCATTCACAGTATTCGGTGTCACCAACATCGAGTTCTTTGTATTCCTCGTCAGCTTGACTCCAATACCAGATAACACCGCCATCGCCATAACAAGGTATGTAAATGATGTCTCCCCCAGAACCTTGACCCTGTGCTTCAACTGTCACACCTTCCAGACTCATCGTCTGCTTCATCTGCTGAAAGTCTGGGTATACCCCATTCTCGGCCCAATAGTACTCAGCTTCTTTCGCAACCGAACTTGCCTGAGCCTGCACACTTGTATCCGTCGCACGAGTCGAGATGCCATTATATGAGACGATTGTTACCGAGATAAGAATCCCGATACTGACAATAAGACCGATTATACCAGTCACAAGACCCGTGATGGCAAACCCTCTCCCTCGTTTTCTCTTCAGCCCAATCGCTCCAAAAATAATTGCCAAGACCGCAAGAATAAATCCAACAAACCATAGCACGAGCGAGCTGATTCCCAATACCATCGCCGCAATCGACAGGCCACTCTTTTGTTCAGCTGGAGCAGCATGCACTGGCGCCGCGACAGGTACTTCGACAGAGCCTGATGTCGCCAACAACACAATACCAGTGACAACAGATGGCAGGCCAAGTAGCACAGAGGCTGCTCCGACAAGATAGAGAATCACATTTACAATAACAGTAATGGCTGACCCAGAGTTACCCGTGTAACCAAGGACCCAGTTGACAACTGCATAGAGTATCAACGAGAAAATAAGCCCAAAGAATGGCCAAAGGAGCAATATGAGGCCCCACTTCTTCCGTTTACTATTTGTGTGTGCCATAGTGCTCTTCTCCTTAATTCTCCCCAGTATACCATCCAGATCGTAAGAAGGGTCAGCCCCTTGATGATTACGCCCCAATCTGTTATGCTTGAATCTGTATCGCGGGGTGGAGCAGTCCGGTCAGCTCGTGTGGCTCATAACCACAAGGTCGTAGGTTCGAATCCTACCCCCGCAACCAAGATTATTAAGAATAAAGATTCGTCCTAGTGCGGATCTTTATTTTATTACGACCGCCCCTGCCTCTTGCATTCCCCTCCTCTTTATGCTAAAGTTAATAACATTGTTAATATGACGTTGAGCTAAGTTCAGAGTTAAAAGTTTACTCGATTTCATGACGACAATCGAAGTAAACTATAACTAAAGGACAACTATGCCCTATTCATATCGCTCTAGCCAAGGAGCATCTTACAACGGTCGCCCCGGCCAAAATAAAGGTCGGCGTGGACCATCTAACAGCCGTAACCAACGTGGCGGAAAAAGCGAATTTATCGACGCCCGTCGTTTCGTAGCCGCAGCTGTTGATGTTGCACCTGCTGAAGAGTACGTGCCAACACACAGCTTCGACGACTTCGACGTTGCCCCACTATTAAAAGCTAACTTGATCCTGAAGGGCTACACAGCACCTTCTCCGATTCAAGACCAAGCCATCCAACCTGCCCTCGAAGGCAAGGATGTACTCGGTATCGCCGGAACCGGCACAGGAAAGACAGCTGCTTTTGCACTGCCAATCCTCAACCGCCTCATGACTGATCCGCAAAGTGCCGCCCTCATCATTGCACCGACCCGCGAGCTTGCTCAGCAAATCGAAGCTGAATGCCGCAGCCTTGCAAGGGGCAGTGGCCTGATGGGCGCCATCCTGATTGGTGGCAGCCCGATGCGACCACAGCTAATGGACCTTGCTGCTCGTCCTCGTATTGTTATTGGTACTCCTGGACGTATCAAGGACCACTTGGAACGCGGAAGCCTCAACGTCAGCAACTTCAACATCGTCGTTCTCGACGAAGTCGACCGTATGCTTGACATGGGCTTTGTCCGTGACATCCGCAGCATCCTTGATCAAATGCACCAAAAACGCCAGTCACTGTTCTTCTCGGCCACAATGAATAAAGAAGTTCGTTCGCTGATCGAAACCTTTACGACTGACCCCGTTGCTATCAAGATTCACTCAGCCGTTGCATCCGAAAACGTCCACCAAGACGTTGTCCACTACGATGGCCACGATGACAAACTCGATAAGCTGAAATCACTTTTGAACTCTGATGGCGTCAGCAAGGTAATCATCTTTGATGAAACCCAGCGCGGCGTGGAGCGTCTATACAAGTCACTGTACGAGCACGGCTTCCCTGTCGACTCGATGCATGGCGGCAAGAGCCAAGGCCAGCGCCAACGCGCTCTGAAGAAGTTTAAGAATAACGAGATTACCTTCCTGGTTGCAACCGACGTTGCTGCCCGCGGTATCGATGTTGCCGACATTAGCCACGTCGTTAACTACTCAATTCCGAAGGTATTTGATGACTACGTACACCGTATCGGTCGTGCTGGTCGTGCGGGTAAAACTGGCTACGCCTTTACGTTTGTGCAAGGCCGTCCAAACCGTTAATAAACAGTATTAGCAACACCAAGCCAATACCAGACACAACAAATGAGCCGGCCGCTATATAGCGGCCGGCTTTTTTGGACTTCTGAAATGCGATGTATCCGGTAATCCACGAAAATATCGTCGTTAGCGGCACGATAAAGATAACGATCAGGAACAATACCAATGCCCAGACAGTTCCACCACTGGTCGTCAGAACGCCCCACAGAGCCCCCAGCGAGATTGGCAGGCCACTAGCAGCAATTAGGCTAACAAGTGCCAACCCAAGCCGCTCAGACTGTGTCACAGCCATTGCCGACAGCTTACCGGCGTCCTTCGCACGATCATACCCATACGGCGCTTCTGTTGAGCTGACGACCTCTTGGCCATATTCGATCTTTTCTGGCATATTATTCCTCGATACTCCGACTATAGCCACCAAATAAGAAGTTGACCCACTGTTCGAGGTTGCTGGCCTGTGGCGGTGCGGTGGCCTCTGGTGTTGCTTCTTCACTGGCACTCTGTGCGGTGTTCTCTGGCAGAATCAAAACGCGTTCACCAGGACGCACCAGCCCTAATGTCTCCCTGACAGCTAGCTCTTGATACTCGGCGGTTTCAAAGTAGCGGTTTTGTAGCTCAAGGTTATCACGCTGTAGTTCGGTCAGCTGTAGCTGTCGCTTTTGGTAGTCGACTTCTCGCTGCAAGCTATAATTACGCTCCATCATCCCTAGCGAACCCCACACCCAACTAGCAGCAATCACAAATGCCACCACTATTACTAAGTTGTTTAGCGTAAAGTAGTGCGTTTTCAGCCGATACATTATTTTTTGGATTTTTGTGTTTGCCATAATGTTACGCCTTATTATAGCCCATCAGGGGTGTCTACGCTATAATTGAACTCGCGGGGCTGTAGCTCATCGGTTAGAGCAGGCGGCTCATAACCACTTGGTAGATGGTTCGATTCCATCCAGCCCCACCAGAATTTATTATCAAGAATCTCACCGCTCATACAGCCCTGATATACTAAGCATAATGAGCATCATTATCGTTGACAACGGGTCATCCTATACCAAAAACCTTGCGCAGTTTCTGCAGGTCGAATCACCAACTATCATTAGTTACGAGGATTTGGATCCTCACAACATCCCAAAGGGTACGACTGTCATACTGACCGGTGGTCACCAGTACCCCGTCCTTTGGCACAAAAAACAATACGGTAAAGAAGCAGCCCTTATTAAAAAGCACAAAGGGCCAGTAATTGGCATCTGCCTAGGCTTCGAGTTAATCGCCCACACCTACGGCTCTCACCTCCACCTTTTGAACGAACGCCGAAAAGGTGAGGTCACGCTCATCCCTACAGGCCTTGGCCCGCTCACCATTCCCGCATCAGTAGCTGTCTACGAGAACCATAATTGGTCAGTGCAAAAGCTAAAAAGACCCCTCAGGGCCCTGGCACGTTCCGAATATGGCATTGAGATCCTAAAGCACTCACGCAAGCCAATCTACGGCATGCAATTTCACCCCGAGATGTCCTCGAAAAACGGAGCGGCTTTGCTGACCGCAATCTTAGACCAAGTTAAAGGTTAGCTCTAAGCGTCTCGGTGGCGAAGCTCTTGCTTAGCTTGGTGCTTTGCGGTTGCTGCTACGATAGCTTTCTCTAACTCAACCGGATCAAGTATCTCTGCCTTTAGTCGCTCGATCTTGGCATCCAGCTCGGCACGTCGTAATGTCTCAGCAGCAGCTTTGTTTAATCGTCCCTGATCGATATCCTCTGCGGTGTCTTCAAGTTCAGGCAGCGGAGGCTTGGGCTCGGTAATACCCTTACCGGCAAGAATGGCGACCGCATCATCCCAGCTAATACCCAGAGGGTGCTTGTCCCGTTCGTCTGCGACCTGATCTTCATATCGCGAAAGTGCAATTCTGTATTTTTTCTCAGCAGCATCAAACTCATCAGCCATCTCGTCTTCTGGAGTTGGGAACATATCCCTAATGATGACTTCGTTTGGAACGACACTCGCATCACTCCCAAGGTCATCTATGGGCCGTATGTCACCTTCCTTGTCCATGGCTGTACGTGAATCAATATCAATAATCTCGGACATATCTATTTCTTCCGCCTTAGCTTAGCGCGATCGCGCTTTGGTGCGTTATCAACATAATCGGTAGACTGGACCGTGTGGACCGCCTCTCGCGCTCGAACTCGCCGTATGGCATCTAGTACTTCTTTCGCAGCGCTTAAGCCTGAGAGCTGTGGACTAGCCTCAGATTCTATCTGAGAGACTAAAGTATCTTGCTCCCCGCGAACAATATGCTTCGTATCAGGGCCACCCATCCAAGGATCAATGCCTAAGGCAGAATTAATCTCTGCTTCAACATGTGCATCGGGGTTAATCCTAAGATGTTTCATGACTTATAATATAGCATAAACACTATTAAAAGTCAACCTCTCGCCTAGTCCCAGCGGAAGACCCGGACGGCAATTGCGTACACAACCACGATCCATATGCCAATCAGCAGTAGCTCTGGGCCAAGATCAAGCAGTGTTTTTGCTTCGGTCATAATCAAACGCATGCTATCAATGATTGGCGTTAATGGCAGGTAGCCGGTAATCCCCTGCAGCCACTCCGGCATCAGGAAGCGTGGGAAGAAGACGCCAGATAGGAACATCAATGGCAAGGCAACGATCTGCGTCAGGGCCGCCGATTGTGTCTCGTTCTTCGCCCAGCCTCCAATGGCCAGACCAAAACCAAACATCATGATGATGCCCAGCAGAATCACAATACTCAAGAAGAGCCAGTCACCGCGCATTGTAAAATCAAAGACAAAAGTGGCAACCAGGAACATCATCACAACGCTCAGGATGCCGATTAACAGGTAGTAGGCCATGTTCGCAAAGATGAGCTGGCTGGCGCGAATTGGTGAAGCGCGAAGGCGTCGGAAGGCTCCCGTCTTCTTTTCGGCCGGCATTTGGTTAGCTAGGCCAAAGATACCCAATGACAAGATCGTAAAGCCAAGCAGTCCAGCAAAGACGTAGTCAAAAGCCGACAGGTTAGAGGTTGCGGTCGACTTTTGTTCGACCGTCAATGGCGGAGCTGGCTGGCCGAGCTGGCGGTTGATATCGTCCAGGACGCCCTCCATGACCGCAGCAACAGTTTGACCGGATTGTGGCGATGCTTCGCTGTAATAGACGTTCAGCACCCCAGATGGCTGCTGAGCATCATTCAACTCACCAAACTCAGCCGGTAACTCGATAATTGTATCGATCTCTCCCCGCCCCATCAACTCACGAGCGGCCTCAAAATCTTCAGGAGCTTCATTCACCTCAAAAGTTTCAGTGTCCCGTAATTGCTGGTTAAACTGCTGTGCAAACTCAGTGTCTGATTTATTTAACAGCGCAATCTTGAAGCTAATGTCTCCGTCGCCACCACTGTTGAGTGAACCAAAGACAAACAAGAACAGTAGCGGGAACAGAAAAGTAAAGAACATAGCCGTCTTATCGCGGAAAAAACGCAGAATGTAGGCGATGGTTAAGGCGTAGACACCGGTTAAATAGCGTTTCATTATTCTCGTAGGTCCTTTCCGGTCAGGTCAATAAAGACATCTTCCAAGTTAGCCTTTTCAACCTCCTGCTTCTTGGTAAATCCACGCCCCAATAGTGCCTTAACGAGGTTCTTTGGTGTATCAATCGTCAGAATCTTACCATTATCCATAATGGCGATGCGGTCACACAAAAGCTCGGCCTCATCCATATAGTGAGTTGTCAACACAACGGTAATACCCTTTGCCTTGATCGATTCAATCAAGTCCCAGAGGTTTCGGCGGGCTTGCGGGTCAAGACCCGTCGTTGGCTCGTCTAAAAATAGTACGCGCGGCTTGTTAATAAGTGCGGCGGCGATACTAAAGCGCTGGCGCTGTCCCCCCGATAGATTTTCGACGTAGCTCTTGGCTTTGTCGGTCAGTTGCACTTCGGCCAACAATTCAGCCGCATCAGCCGTTTCACCATACAAGCCGTTAAACATTCTGAGCTGCTCCATCAAAGTGAGCTTGTCGAAGAATGCCGTCGACTGCAGCTGAATACCGATGATTTCTTTTACCTGAGCCGGCTGCTTGCCGACGTTAATACCGTCGAGCATCACCGTACCGCCATCAATTGGGCGGAGCGCCTCAATCATTTCCAGAGTCGTCGTCTTGCCGGCGCCGTTTGGACCGAGAATACCGAACACCTCGCCTTCTTCAACGTGAAAGCTAATTCCCTTCACGGTCGTGGTAGCGCCGTACTTCTTGGTCAGGTTTTTTACAGAGATAATACGTTTCATTTGCGTCGTATAACAGCATACGCCATCAGGCCTGCTCCCGTCAAACCAACAACACCAGCCACAATCAGGCCGAGTAGTTGTGGTGATTCAACCCGTCCAAATCCAGTATTAGGTACGCCGGCAAGAATGGGTTCGTATACAAAGTTTACTTGGTTGAGGCCTGAGGCCATCGTCAGCTCGATAGGGTCAGGAGTCACATAGCCATCAATGGCAGGAGCAGTGAATGTCAAAACAGTCCCGGGGCGGTAATAGGCATCAAATCCCTCATCGTTCGCAGACACTAAGTAGTTTGTCAGAAGAGTGCCGTCTTCTAGCACACCAACGATTGGGTCAGAGTTTGGCCGTAGACTCTCTCCGTCAGCAGTATAGGCAAAAGAGTATGATGCCGGGTTCACAATATAGCCACCAGCCTGATCGTCCAGCGTATCGCCGTCAACATCTACAATTAATTCGGTATCGGTATAGCCAGCGGGGTTGGCCGGGTCAACGGTATACAGCTGGACATACTTCACCTGATCAAGATTAGTGTAATCATAGCCGGTGCCATTCCAGGTTGCGCTTGCTCCGCTAAGGGTAAAGGCTGCGCTACCGATTGCTGGTGTTCCTGCTACATACACCGTACCAAAATCGTTGATCGAAAAGGCGCTATCCCCAATCGAGGCGAGGGTGGCGGGCAGCGACAAGGTTGTTAAGTTGTTGTTCTGAAAACTGTTTGCACCAATTGTCATCGCACCATCAGAATCAAGAGTCAGACTGCTTAAACTCGAATCAACCAAGACTGAAGATGCTATGTCGAGCGTTCCTCCTGCAGTAAATGATGCGGTCGTAATCAGAGGCGATTCGTAGAATGTGCCTGATTGAATAGACATATTTCCTCCGGCGTCATACGTCACTTCATTTAAAGCCGAGTACTGCCCATAGGCACTGCTTGAATTAATATCTCCACCAGCGTCAATGGTAATGCTCTCAAGAAGAGCCATCGGACCCAGTCCACCACTACTAATCGTTACTGACCCATCTGTAACAATCGTGAGATCGGTGATAATGCTGTTTGCGAAAGCGCTCGACGTAAATAACACGTCTCCACCAAGTGTCAGGTTCAGTTCGCTTAGAACAGTCAGGTCCCAAATCGATCCACCTTCAAGCGACAGCCCATTCGGTGCCGTGATAGTCATAGCGCTCAATTGATCATTGTCAGCAAATACGCCACTCTCAAGAAGCATCAAGCCGGTACCTGACTCCAAAATTACCTCATATGTCGTGTCGATTGCGTCAACATACATGCTCGAATCCAAGTTCATTGCACCGCCGGCTGTCATCGTTAGTAGGCCCGTATCACCGTAGAACGAAGAGAGCACGTAGATGTCTTGGCCCGCCGTTACCGTAACCGTATCAGCCGAGAACCCTGTCATGCTTCCGCCCTGCATATCAATGTCTTGGCCCGCATCAATCGTTATACTGGCAGCAGAAATGCCAACGAGACCACTGCTGTTCGTCGTGATCGTTCCAACTGCATCAATCAAAACAGTCGTTGCTGTTCCGCCGCCCATCGTCAAGCCGCCTGTCACCATAGTGATGTCCCCACCAGATAGAATGCTCAGGCTGCCATTAAGCTGGAAGCTGGTGAAAGCGCCCGACTGTAGTGTCACGGCTGTGCCGCCATCGATAGAAAGTGCCTCTGCGATACTTGTGCCACTAAAGTATCCATCTGTCACCGTCAAAGTGAGCCCTGATTCTAGAGTAAGATTGTCAAGCGTTAAGCCCGTGAAGCCACCCTGGTTAAGCAAAAGGTCATCGCCAGCTATGAAACTAACATCAGTAACATTTGGCATAGAGCTAATTGCCGCGCTAATCGTTAAATCGCCGACAGCACTTATCGATAGCGTTGTTCCCGAAAAGGCCTCAAAAGCCGATGTTGCAATGCTCAGGTCCCCGGCTGCTGCCAACGTAATTGCACTAAGAGTGTTGTTTTGGAAGGCGTTCGCCTCAATAGTCGTAATAGATGACGGGAACTCAACCGATATAAGTGAAGCGTTATCAAAAGCGCCTCCCGCTATCGTCGTTACCGGCACACCACCGATTGTGGCTGGAATTGTGACATCGTCAAGACAGAGTGGATCAGGAGTCGCGTTATAGTCCTCGATTGCGCCAGTACCACTGTTAAACGTAAAACAGGAATCTGGGACAGGCGCTGCGTAGCTTGGGCGCTGTAGCCCAACAATAAGTGCAAAAATTCCAACAACCAATATCGCGATAGCCAAGGCCGCTACAATGATAGTGCGAACGTCAACGTGGTCGCGGATGATAGTTCTCAAAATAATTCCCCTTTTTGCGTGTGTATTTCTATAAAATGCTGCTTCTATTTATATCCGAATCTGTTATAAAGCACAAGCATGTCGCACAATTACGCAAAAACGACGCACAAAAAACGCCCCCAAAAGAGGGGGCGATTTTGGCACCTGTTTGTTTGGCCTTAGTATAGAACCAAACTGCTTACGGTGCAAGTCTGAAACAGACTGACTATTTTTTCTTTGAAACTGTCAGGAAACCGTTGCGTGGGTTTTCTTTCACGACGCGGTCTTCTGGTAGGTCAACTGGTTGTCCTTTAGCGTTTTTCTCTACCTTAGCGAAAAAGTAGATAGTTTGTGGTTTTCCACCACGAAGTGTTACTTCTGTGCTGTGCAGGTAGTAAGTAACTCCCTTTGAGTTTGTGTGACTGTAAGCCATGATATATTCCTATACCTCCTATTAGTGCTATACGAGTGTAGCGTACATCTAGAGGATATCCCCTGTCAACACCTAGACGCTCTGATAGTGCCGGCGCAGCAGCAACCGAAGTATGGCGAGACCAATCAAACGAACCACAATCAGAAGGGCTATAAGAAGACAGATAAGCACCGACCACCCAGCAAAATCTGGTGACCAAATTGGCGACACATAACTATAGATGTACGTCTCTTGACGAGGCTTTCCGCTCCCATCAGCAGGATCTTCGGCCGCTGGATATTTGGCTAGTTCATTAGTGGTACACTGCAGATATGCAGCCGAGTAGCTACTAAAGCGAGGTGCGCAAACTTCTTGTGCTTGCTGATAAATGTTGCCGTTTGGATTACGATCGCCGTATTGCTCTTGTTGCCAATCTTGCAGCGCTCGATTATAGCTCGCCTCTAAATAAACACCTCTTCCCAAATCAGTGTTCATATGGCTCGAAACATGTTGTTGTAAATCATACAGCCGCTGAAGGGTCACCGCCTCGTCACCGCGCTCATCGGCGGCAATGACGGCAGTGCGCCGCTCTACCATTCCGATGTTATTTAGGCGTAGGAATGTAGCTGCGATAAAGCTTGCCAGGATCAGTAAAATGATCAGCTGCCACATTTTGATGCGCTGAAGGTCTTTGATACTTCGTTTTACTCGTCTTTTATCTACCACGTCTGAGAGAGGATCCCACCTTACTTCTTGCACTCATTGTAGCATGGACTACTTGTGGTACAGCGGAAAGCGAGCGGTCAGTATCAACAAAACCACACCAGCTGTCAGGACAAACAATAGCTGCAGGCTTCGACCTTCTTCAAAGAACATAGCCAGAAAACCCAGGAAGAGTGCCGAGAAAGCTGCACCAAGGCAAGCAATAACCTCACCGATACCGATGTAAAGGATACGCCGCCCAGATAAATCGGCGTTATCAAAAATTCCTCGGTTATATGCCATGGCGTACCCAGATGTTGCCGCCTCATTCACGGCATTCAAGCCCGCCGCTGCAACTGTTGTTCCAATAAATGGTCGCGTTAAGTGGGTCAATGCGTTTACCACCACTGCAACCTGAAGCAACTCCCAGCCTCTTCGACGATCAATTAATCGACCGTACACATACGATGAGCCCAGTGCCGCAAACACCACGACTGAAAGTAAAAGTCCGTTAATGGCGTATACCTCATTGGTTGCCTGAATACCGATAATCGTTACCGCGACAAACAGCGACCAGGCGTTTCCAGAAGTAAAGACGTCAAATCCAAAAGCAAACTTAGCGGCTGCTGTTTTGCGAATCAGGTGCCAAGGGAAGCCGCCAAACTTTAGTTTCTGATAACGCTGGGTAGGCTCGGCAGTGCGCATCAGTGGTACTGCCGCAATAAGGAAAATAAACGCCGCCAGCACCAAGACAGCTTGCGGCCCCAGCAAGAAAGCCATCAGCCCTCCAACAAGTGGGCTCAGTCCAAGTGTCACCTTCTCGATCATGTTCATGTACCCTAGCTCTTTACCGGCATGCTCCATACTCTTGATCTTTGAGAAATCGGTCGTGTAGGCAATCGTATACAGAACTGTTGATATACCCTGAAAAAACACGACCACTGCCAACAACCAGACGCCGAATACAGGCAGTAGCGCAAACGAAATCATTGAAGGGATAAAGCAGATATTCGCCCACAAGATACCGTGCTTAGGCCCAATCCAAGCGGTCAATGCTGCCATCGGCAAAGAGACAATCGCCGCGAACCCATAGTATATAGCCCAAAAGAAAGCGATGAACTGAATACTATACCCTGTTTGATACAGGTAGATCGAAACGAGAGCACTCGCCAGAGAAAGGCCCAGAAGTCGCAGCATCCTCGAAGCGTACAATTCAGCAATCTCGCTGAACGTAGCATGACGCCAGAAATGACGCCGCAAAAGGAGCCGATGAAGAACGCGTTGTATCATTGTGTATATATGCCCACTGTTTCCTCTATTACAGCACAGCCGACTCGAGGCCGCAACCCGCTTATGATGCTATACTAGGCCGTATGAATGTTTACTTCTCTGGACTCGGCGGTGTTGGCATCGGCCCGCTGGTGGAAATTGCCCGTGATGCTGGTCACACCGTTCTTGGATCGGACCTAGAGGATGGACTGGTAACACAAGAGCTTCGTGAGCGCGGCATCACTGTGAATATTGGCCAAGACGGCACGTTTCTAGGAACAAGTCACCGCGACACCCCAATCGACTGGTTTGTGCATACAGCAGCCTTGCCCGACGATCACCCCGAGCTACTTCTTGCCCAAAAACTTGGGTTGCGAATCGGAAAACGAGACGAATTCCTCGCTTACGTTATTCAAGAAAAAGACCTTAAGCTGATTGCCATATCCGGGACCCACGGCAAAACGACCACCACCGGCATGATGGTGTGGACGATGCTCCAGCTGGGCATCCCTATCAGTTATTCTGTCGGCACAACGCTTCCCTTTGGGCCAAGCGGTAAATATGACCCCGCCAGCACTTTTTTCGTCTACGAATGTGACGAGTACGACCGAAACTTTTTAAACTTTCACCCCCACATTTCATTGCTCACTTCTGTCGACTACGACCACCCAGACACGTACCCAACCGAGCAAGAATACATCGCAGCATTCCAACAGTACATCGCTCAATCAAACCATACAATCATGTGGCAAGAGGATGCTGACTACCTCCAGACAAAAACACCCGATTCCTGGATACTGCAAGCAGCTCTTGATGTAGCCTTGCCCGGCGCACACAATCGCCGCAATGCGACACTCGTTGCCAAGGCGATAGAATACCTTCACCTGGCCGAAGAAGCTCAAGCTACCTCGCTACTAGCTCAGTTTCCCGGTACTGACCGTCGTTTCGAAAAACTTGCCGACAACCTATACACCGACTATGGGCACCACCCAAAAGAGATTGCCGCAACCCTGCAGCTTGCGCGTGAACTTTCCGACCATGTTGTTCTGGTCTATCAACCACACCAAAACCGCCGCCAGCAACGTATTGTCGACATGTACCGTGACCAGTTTGAGCAAGCCGACACTATTTACTGGCTCCCGACCTATTTATCACGCGAAGACCCGGATGAACACGTCCTCATACCAGAAGATTTAATACAGAATATTACCAACAAGACCGCGGTTCAGATAGCCGAGCTCGATGAAAACCTATGGAACACGATTACAGAGGCTCGCAAATCGGGCAATCTTGTCCTTTGCATGGGCGCTGGCACTATTGATGCGTGGGTTCGTCAGCACCTCGCATCGGCCACTCAGCAGTAAACTCCTCAAAGAAGTACGGGTCACGAAAGAAACCACGCGCTATTATTTCAGCTGTTGCTGGATACAGCACATACTGATCTAGTTTGTGCGGACGAGCCCAGACAAGGTCTTCCGTCGTTTCGATGATATCGGTATTAAAGCTGTAGAGGTGAACCAGACTGGAAGTCAGCACTTCGCCTTTACACACCACCCGCACATAACAATCGCCGGCATGGGTATAATTGGCACCCTCCACACCAAGTACCGCACGAATCATACGGTCTGCCGCACCCTCCAGCGACGCATCCTCGCCGAGCACTGGCCGAAACGGGAGCGCCCAAGAGTTCATGTGAGGATGGGACGTACGACGCTCCAACAAGACGTCTCCATCACTATTCTGAACCAGCGCCATCACCATAACACCGGGGGCTGTTTGCTGGGCCTGTGCATGTAGATATCGTAGGCCACTTGGACCCAGCGAATAGCCACGAGCTGATTTTTCTACAAAACCCTGGGCGACCAACCCATTCAAATGGTAGGTGAAGGCATTTGTCTCTACTCGAGGGGGGCGGAGATCTTTAAACCGAGCATATTCAGTCGTTATCAAATGCTCAATTATATATTTTTTTATTTTATGTTTTACAGTAGTTTTTGAATCCATATTTGACTCAAATTATATATTTTAAGACAAAAAAATACAACCGCCTAGTGATCATCGGGAGAGGTAAACTCAAGCACCTCTGGATTCAACGGATCTCCATTAAAGGCATCGACAGCCTTAGCTTTTTCAGCCTGCTCGTCATACAAAGAGATGAACTCATCAACCGTATCAAGCGAAACCGATCCAAAAGGACTAAAGCCGTCAATACGATCCTCCGTCTCAACCTGACCGCTGACCGATTGGTACCCGGGTCGGCTAAGATCAAGCTGGGCTGTTCCACTTAAGTTGTACGCCGCTAGGCTGATTGAAACCAGCACCAACGAGATAATAATCGTTGCAATAATCAACAGCATGAAGCGGTGACGGGCCCAATACCCCAGCGGCTCCTCGCCCTCCGTTGGCTGCAAGTCCTTTATTGTAACCTTTGGAATTTTATCTTGCATTACCGACTATCTCCCGAAACACGTTCGTAGTTGAGCCTAAAATCTGATACGGCATTTCGATAATCGTCAATAAATTCATGCAGTCTCTGGACGTCATCATTTACCTGCTGACGAAGTGTCCGAGCATTCTCGATAGCAACATGGAAGGCGTCAGGATCCTCGGTGCAATCAATACGAATTGCCGCAATCAGCTGCCGTTCGTAATTCTGATAATCACTCCGAAAAGCATTCAGCTCGATACCGTAACTTGTTGTCACCGCAACAAGTCCGCGAGCATCAAGGCTATTGTTCGCCAAGCGGTCGTTAAACGGCTCCATCAGCTTACTGCGCATTGATTCATAAATTTGCCCCCGGTTTACCCGCAGCAGCGCATCACTCACCTTAAGTTGGTTGAGTGTATTTTTGATACTGACACAGTTGGCAACAATTCGGTCGCGCTGTTCATCGGTCAGCGCCGCCTGTGCGCGAGTTGCCTCCACAGCAATAAACGCCATACTGGTCGAAAGAAGCATTGCAAAACCAACAAGTACTATACGTTTCATCATCTTGCCCTCATTATACCGTACCTACGGCAAATGCAGCCGCTGGTCTGTTAGTAAAATCAGCCCTTCATCCAGCAATGCACCCAGGGCAGCCTCAAACCGTTCATCAGGTGGAGCGAGCTCGGCCAGCTCTTGGACCGTATACTCGCGCTTCGCCAGGGCTTTCAAAAGCATGCCGCGCACTTCTCGCACGCTTCCTTTTAATGGCGCCTGCTTTTTGTACTGCAGGCTTCGATCATTTGCTCCCAACCCCTGTTTTTTTAGCCAAGATCCGTAGTCCATCAGTGCCCAATACCATTCTCGAGGATGCTCCTGATCGATCGTCTCTTCAACGACAGTTCGCAGTTCGTTGTCATGCACCTGACCGTTTCCGGGAAACAGATGCTGAAAGTACACCGTGCGCACATTCGTCTCAATAAATACGACTGGCTGATTATAGCTATACACCATGATAGCCCCAGCAGTATTTGGACCGACACCGGGCAATTCCTGCAGGCCCTTGAATGTGTCGGGGATCACTCCGTTACACTCCGATACAACCTTGCGGGCCGCTTGATGCAAGAACTTGGCGCGCCGATTATACCCCAGCCCACTCCACAGAATCAGCACTTCAGACAGTGGTGCGGTAGCAAGGTCAAAAATCGTTGGGAAGCGCTTCATAAAAGCTTCAAACTTTGGAATTACGCGATGGACCTGTGTCTGTTGTAACATCAGTTCGCTGACCAGAACATAATAAGGCTGGGTATCCTCTCGCCACGGCATTGGCCTAAAAAGCTCTCGACCTTTTTGCCAAATCAATTCTTTAAATTCTTGTGTGTCCACACCCTTAGTATAGAGGTATACTGAAGGTATGACGATATATATTTTAGGTGGTGGGTGTTTTTGGTGCCTAGATGCGGTGTATCGACGCATCAAGGGAGTCTCAAGCGTTGAAAGTGGCTATAGCGGTGGCAACACTCCCTCCCCGACCTACGAGGAGGTGTCGAGTGGCACTACCGGACACACCGAGGTGGTAAAAGTAAGCTTTGACGAAACAATTATCCCAGCCGAGACGGTGCTGGATATTTTCTTTTTGATCCATGATCCGACCACGCCCAATCGACAGGGGAACGACATTGGAACCCAGTACCGCTCTGCTCTCTTTTACGCCGATGACACCCAGAAGGATGCCTTCCATGCAGCCATAGATCGAGCCCAGCCCAACTGGAAAGATACGATTGTTACTGAAGTGAGCAAGTTAGATACGTTCTACACTGCCGAAGAATATCACCAGGACTATTTCAATCGAAACCCCGGTAACGGCTATTGTTCGGTGGTTATCACCCCAAAGATCATCAAGGCGCGTGCCGCCTACCTAGATTGGTTTATGCACTAAAGCCCAAGGGCTTCAAGGTCGCTTGGGTCAAGGGATTGAGTTGGCAGGAGC
>MDTC01223162.1_pt1 | contig 24643 bp, 17 predicted proteins | sample 811181 | NCBI WGS metagenome assembly MDTC01 (sample SAMN05326644, study PRJNA326480) | marine metagenome | isolation source: seawater | place: Pacific Ocean: North | collected 2011
CATTGTGAAAGAGATGGTAAAAATATTGGAATTGATAAGATGCATTTATATTATGATGTTATTTATGAATTTATTTCTAAAAATGTATTAGATAACTATTTTAAGTTTTGTATTATAAGAAATCCATATAATAAACTTTATTCTGCTTGGAACTTTATTAAAGAAAGACACGGATATAGTAATGTGAATGATTTTATAAAATATAAATTAAATGAAGAATTTATATATGGAAAAGAAATTATACCAGGAGACGCAAGAGTTCATTATAGACCACAATTTACTTTTGTATATGATAATAAAAATAATAAGTTTGCGGATTTTATTATGAGATACGAAAGTTTAAATGAAGATATATCTATAATGAATGAAAAATATGGTTTAAATATTAAATCGTATGATAATGGTAATAGTCAAAAATCATATATAAACCTTTTAAATAAAGAGAGTATATTAAAAATAAACAGTTTGTATAAAAAAGATTTTGAATTGTTTAATTATGAAATGTTATAACAATATGATAATATAAAAATAAATATATAGTTTTATAGTCCGCGTTTTAAATGGTCAAAGGTGTAAACTAATTTTGTCCCATGTTAAAGGTTAAAGGGTGTAAATAAAAATCCATATGACCACCATTTGGACAATGAAAAAACTTATAATTTATGGATTTCACAATTGGATATAGTAGTATCACTGTTCAACGACGTAAACACGATAAAATATTTTCTAACAATACAGAATAAAACGATTGTATTTTTTCCCCAGCATATTTGGTAAATAATTCTCCTTCAATATATTCCAGTGGATTCGTACATACATTGTGTATTGATTGTTCTAGTGCTTTTTTGTTATTTATATCACAGAAACAATATTTGTTCTTATTAATAATTTCTGGTTCCGGTAAATCTATTGCCCAATATAATGGGATTGTTCCACCTTCTAATGCTTGAAATATTTTTTCAGTAAAATAGCCGTCAAATGATGAGTTTTCGGGGCATATATTGTATGTTCCGTTCGATATATAATTTATTTTATCAACATGGCTATTACCTATAGTTTGTGTGTTTTTGCGATATGTTCCCGGTGATTTAATATCGCCATATTTTGTTAATTCATCGTATATCATTGTTCGTTGTCCTCCGCGGTCATGTCGTGCAATAATACTACAGAAAAAATGTTTTTGTTTTTTTATATTTTCATCGTAATTGTTTTGAATGTAACTCAAAATATTATCATATTCATTATATTTATAATAAGGATAATACATGAGCCATAACGGAAATCTTATTTGTTTTTTGGATAGATCAGTATTTTTAAACCCGACTATTAGATCAAATGTATCATACAGTAACTTGTCGTTATTGTAAGGCGGGTATCTATTCAAGTTTTCTCCATAATAAAATAATTTACATTTGGCTTTTATATTTCGGATATTATTTATATTTCCCATACATGATGCTATAAGAATGTCCGGGTTTTCTGTAACACCTACCGATTTGACTTTGCAAATATTTGTTTCAATAAACTTTGTTAAATAATTGTCATTATGAGGATCTTTCCAATAATTAATATATGCTATGGTAATCATTTATATATACATTACACAAAATAAAGTAAATATCAATGATATAATAATGAACTGTTGTTTAGTAACAATATGTATTGGCGAAAAATATCTTCACCAATATAATGCTTTGTTTAGACCATCACAAGAGAAATATGCTAAAAGGTGCGGTTACGATTTCAAGATTATCACCGATTATATTAAAGAACCTCATCATATTAGCGTGGTTTCGATGAATAAAGTTTTAGTATGTGATTACAAATTAGATAAAGATTATGATTTTCTAATATTTATAGATGCTGATATAATCGTAAATGAAAATGCCCCGCCTATACATAGTGAATATGATTTTGGAGATAAAATTGGAGTTGTAAATCAATCACAGCCAACACTTCAAGCCAGAATCTTGACACAAAAACATAAAGGATACGAAGTTACTGCCTCTGATTATTACAAATTAAAATCGAATCACGATATCGAGACAGACCATATAATAAATACAGGGGTATTAGTTATCCAACCTAATAAACATAAACTGTTTTTAAGAAAAATATTTGATACATATTCAAAACAACAAATCGGCAATAAGGCTGGTTTTCATTTCGAACAATCTGTTATAGGTTATGAAATACAAAAAAGTAATCTGTTTTATTTTATGAATATGAAATGGAATGCATTATGGGCAAACAATAAATATTATTTCAATACTATAAGAAAACAGAACTTAACGTTACAAACCTTTTATGATGAAAATTACTTTATTCACTTAGCAGGTCATTGTGATTTTCATCTTATCCCAACGATAAAGTAAAATACATTTCCAAAGAATGTAAAAACATCTCATTAGATACATACAAAATGGAGTCCAGAGAACTATGTATCGTTATTATGGCAGGTGGGCAAGGAAAACGGATGCAATCTACCTTGCCAAAGGTATTACATCCGATTGCAAATGTGCCCATGCTCATCAATATTATTCGCACTGCAAAACAGCTACATCCTAAAAAAATCATTCTCATCATCAACAAACACCGCAACATATTCGACGCATTTCTAGAACGATACGGCGTAAACGACAACATTGATATCGTCATTCAAGAAACTGCACAAGGAACCGGGCATGCGGTCGCGTGTGCTACCGAAACATTAAAACCTCATCCTGATACAAAAACACTTATATTGTCCGGAGACGTCCCGCTAATTTCGCACGATGTTCTACAAACACTAATCGATCAAAAAACAGACAACGGCATTCTAACCACCTATTTGAAAAATCCACACGGATATGGTCGCATCATATGTGACATGAAAAATATGACATCCTCCATCAAAGAAACATTTTGCATTCACCGATCAAAAATGTCTATATGCGAAGAAAAGGATTGCACCGACAAACAACGTACCGTGCAAACGGTAAATGCTGGCGTATACGTATTTAATACCGCACAATTATGCGATTGTATCAAAGAACTCAACAACAATAACGCACAGCAAGAATATTATTTACCCGATGTATTACCAATTATACTCGATAAATATGAAAACAGTGTTTCCATATGCAATATTCCCACCGACAAACAATATCAAATAATGGGTGTCAATACGCCCACCCAATTAGAAGCACTGGAAAATACCCTATATTCCGAGCGCAAATATACGTTTATTCATCCATCAAAGAATGGCGGAACTGCATGTGAAACATTTTTCTATCAATTATATCCAGAATATATTTCAGGAAGAGGGCACGATAATCTATGCACAAATGATAACAATCCTATTATTATTGTACGCGATCCATTATCCCGGTTCGTATCTATGTACAATTATTGGAAACATGGGTCTCAAGATATGCAAGACTATCAACGAACAAACGACTTTATAGAACGCCACAAAGATGTTTCTATAATGGATTTTACAGACTTTGTGAGAACCAATGACCCACGCTTGACCAATAATTTTACGTGGGACGAACATTTTTTACCTCAAACGCATTGGCTCAACCATACACAATATTACAATATTATTGTCATTCGCTATACAGATGACCTCGATGATAAAATACAACGTCTGTTGAAATATCTGCACATACCAAGTAAGAACCTTGGATTACCAAAATTAAACGTAACCATCAAATCTGATGTAACGATTGACCCCAAAGTAATGTCGTTCGTAGAAGAATATTATAATTCTGATTATGAATTGATACATACTATTGAGAACCGTCCACAACATTTCCGTTTTGTGTTATAATACGGTAAAAATTGTATTTGCATATATTGACCAAACCTGCCGATTTGGAGGGCGGTTCACCTTTAGCGATTACAGCAAAGATTGTGAATATATGGGTTCGATTCCCAGTTTGGTCTTCATAAAAATCCACATATATTTTATATGGATCTTTATAGTCAATTAAATCCCGACCCAATTTCGTTGAACGATTTTGGCGTCAATTTGCAAAAGCGCATGGAGGAAGATAACCTTTCGTATATAGATGAATCAAAAAAGAATGAGAAACAAGACGACGAATCAAAAAAGGACGAATCAAAAACCGATGAATCTAAAAAGGACAAGTCTAAACCCGACGAAACCCAAGAAGGAATGACCAACCAGAATGAGCAGCAAATCAAGACCACATTTTATATTACATATGCATTCTTGATGACAACGGCAACCATCACATTTATAGAAGCGATGAGAACCCCCGACATTAAAATCCGCAATATAATGAACTTGGAAACCTGCATTTCCGTAGTGGCCGCGTATTTTTACGGGAACTTTGTTAGTGAAATGGGTACAGACAATACACCTATCAACTATGAGAAAATCAACATGACACGCTATACCGACTGGGCGATTACAACTCCCATCATGTTGTTAGTCCTCTGTCTCGCATTTTTATATAATACCAAGGGCGGGCCTCTTCCCATTAGCAAGTTTGTCAACGTATTGCTATTGAACTATGGTATGTTGGGCGTAGGATACTTGGGTGAAATCGGCACGTGGACAAAAATGTTCGCCAATACTATCGGGTTTGGATTTTTCATAGCCCTTTATGGATACATACACAAGCATTTCGTGAAGAATGTGTTTGATAACAAGATGTTGTTCTGGGTATTTGTCACTCTATGGTCGTTTTACGGGGTGTTTTACATGATGGGTGATATTACAAAAAATATTGGATACAATGTGTTAGATTTGTTGTCAAAATGCTTTGTTGGTATATTCTTTTGGGCATATTTTACTAAGGTGTTCTCGCTTGAATAAAAATCATATGTATATTTTTGATTATGAATATGATTTATGTTGTGGGTTCTGTAGACGGCATCTGTGTATGCATCATAGTCGGGTATATGCGTATGGACATCGTAATCATTTTTTCTTTTTAACACGTGTTTACGATTGGGATTTCCAGTTCCATCACATGCATTTGTTCATACATTCGGGTTGTATGAACAAATGGAATAATAGCGTGTATCAACCAATGGTTTTCGTCCGTGCATTCCGAACTCAAATATGGCGAATAGCAACCGCATTCTGGTTTCGCACATTTTTTCTCATACGTTTTCTTACTATAACTAGATGACAATAAAATCAACAAAAAAACATACAACATGATACATATAATACACAAAGACTATCTATACTGTTTATAATTTTTTAGAAAGGGGGTGGTCGTCTCATTTTACGCGAAACATAAACCCATTTTTTATTTCTGATTTCACCGAACCCAATGTTTCTGGGTTCAATGTCCATGCGAATAAATATTTCCATCAAAATATCAGCATCATTGTGGCGTCCGAGTGCAGACATCTCTAACGCTAAATAACACAATAGACGCATAATATACTTGCGCTCGAGATTGAACTCACGTAAATGGTCTAAAAACTTTTGTTTCGGGGTGCGATAACTATTGACAAAGACTAGGTCTCGGTCCTTCAAATAATGGGGATTTTTAATATTGAAATACGATGCTGCCATTTGCTTGTCTATCAATTGCTTTGGTTGGTTGTTTGGGTGAAAGTAATCATAATAGAAAAAAGTAATCAATTTTCTACATGTTCCAACTAGAAAATTGAATACATTGTAACTATATATGACAATGTATACAATGTGGCACCCACAGACAACAACATTCAATGAACATATTGGCAAAACCGTCAGAATATACTACAAGGAAGACCGACCCTATATTGAGGGCGAGTTGCTAAGCATAAGACGATCATACGATAAACCCGTTAGGTTCTCGGTTGAATTATTGAGTGATAACAAATATACAAAATATACATGCGTATCGGATGTTATTGAAGATGTGCGTGTAAAAGATGCCAAGATACACGAACATGTAACTATATTTTGCATGAAATACCTTGTTGAGGATTTACAACATACAATAAACGAGTACGTAGAGCCGTTTGTTTCCATCTAATGTAGAAAATTGATTGAAAATACTACTACCATATAATATGCAATACACAATACACAATACATCAGCCATGTTACTCAGAAACGGTAAAGATACGACCCCCAAAATGTCCACCCGCAAAATCAAGTTCGAACTTGACGAGGTAAAACAATGTTTGAAACAGAACGAAATGCATGAATACGAAGTCAATATTGATTTCGATGAAGCAAGCCGTCTATGGAGGCAAAACAAAAAGTCTATTGGAAACGGGTGCTACAAATACGTTTGTGGCGCGGTCACTCGTTCAAACCGACAGTGTCGCCGCGTAACTCGTAGTGGCCAACAATATTGTCCAGCTCACGCTTCGCATCAGAAATGAACTCGTCGTCGGTTTTTGGAGTCGTTTTCACATACCGGCTCGTAAGCAATAATTCCATAATGGTATTCAATTTCTCCATATTTACATGTAGTTCCAGTAGTTCGCCTGTCTTTATATTAAATAATTTAAAACGCCTTTTTTCATCGTTCACTGTATCGTCGCGCATGAAATACAACCATGCGTATATTACAAGTTGCAACCGGTGTTCGTCGGTAAGCGATGCAGTGCATTTGATTTCCCATAAAGTGGTCCGTGTAATCAAATCGACGCGTGCAGTGAATCGCAAACGTCGTTTCAGATTCGGGATTTTTCCTGTAAACTCGTCTATTTTTACGTGTTGGTCATCATTTGTATCACATATAATGGCTTGTTCCACTCCCGGTTTAAAATCTATACAATCCGGACCGATTACCGTTTCCATTCGGTTGGTGCACTGGCGAATATGTTCCGGTGTGATCCAATTATATTCAGACGAAGTGATTTGTCCAATGCGAAAATAAAGCGAGTCCTGAATGGCATTTTGAATATTTGCCATAAATAAATAGTCCGCTATACCTGATATTTTCTTCGGAAGTTTGTCAATAACGTTTTCCAAAAACGATCGTTTTTCTCGGTTCACGTCTAGCAAATAAAAATCAATCACGTCATATAAAATACTGTCTTCGATATTTTCGATGCTGATGTTATCAGTTCCTTCTATTAAACGGTCGTAATACATTGCTGGTATTGCAATTCCGTTTATATCATTCACTTCTTCGATCAGTCCATTATTGGTCTCAATCAAACCAGGTATATCGATAGTAGTTTTGAACGTAGTTTGGTCTTCAAACAGTTCGTCCATAATATTGCATATTTTTAAACTGGTTTCTTCTGGAATGAACTGAATCAGCTTGGTTGGCGTCATTTTTTGATTTTTATGTGTTGCATTACTAGCAGATTCACTCGGGATAGTAATAGTGTCACTGCCGATTGGATGACCACGAAAGTAGACGTCCGGGTGTTCTCTTAGTTTTATATGAGACATGTTGTTGAATAAAAAGAAAAACGGTCGGTCGTTAGGTTCTTGATCGCGTTCCATCACATATACCCGCTCGGTTGCTCTCGTGCAAGCAACATATATGGTATTAGGACAAATGCCTATCGGTTCGGTTCTGGCGTAATATTGAAAATAATTATTGTCAAATCCCACTATAAAAACGTATTTGCGCTGCCTACCTTTCACACTATGAAACGTGGAAAATACAACTTTCCCTTCTGTCGTTCGGCTATCGGTTTCTACACTCTCCATCATCGGAACGTGACACGGTATTCCATATTCTACGAGACTATTTTCCAGCATACGTATTGGACTTTTTTCACCTTTTACCGATGGACCCAGCACAAAAAAATCACTTGGTTTTGCACCATTTTCAAGAAGTTTCTTTATTTCGTTACATGCAATTCGTTCCATTGTTCTTGACGCATTCCGTATATATTGAACCTTTTCGCCTTCGCGACAAGAACCCATTCGGTCATTTCCAATTAATGCATCATTAACGAAGTTTCGCATTTGGTTCGTGATACGATATGACGTCTTCATGGTACAATGGATAAACGTATTTGTATTTATGTGGGGGTGGTCTTGCCATAACGTATGTCCAAACGTCAAAAAACGAGCGTCCGACCCCTTAAACTGGTACAAGCCTTGCATATAGTCGCCCAAAATAATCAATTGAAATGGACAACCATAATCCATTGTGAACTTTACGACCAACATAAAATACAATAATGTCATGTCCTGCGCTTCGTCTATGACCAAGATATCAAACGGGCGTATGGGTATTGATTGCGGCATTCGCGATGAAACTACGCGTGCGATTTCGTTATCTACGTACGCAACACTGGAATAATATTTGACGGCGAGACTGTGATATGTTTGTATGCTGAGGTTTTGTAGGTTTTCTACACGAGCTTTTTCTTTTACTTCGTGTTTGAGCGCCTTGTTATATGTGAGTTGCAATATTTCTTTACTTGGAAACTCTTTTGCCAACGCTAAAATCATTGTGGTTTTACCCGTTCCGGCGACTGCATCTACCACTATATTCGAACCGGTGGATACCGATTCTAGAATGTTTTTTTGCTCTTTACTTAATTCGTGCATTACGTGTAAAACTATATATTATACGTAATATGTGTTTATACTGTTGTTTTAAGTATATTATGGTGTGAGGGGCGACAACGATGCTGTCTTTGCTGTTGACAACGATGCTGTCTTTGCCGTTGACAGAGAATCTGTCTTTGCCGTTGACAATGATGCTGTCTTTGCCGTTGACAATGATGCTGTCTTTGCTGTAGAGTTAGGTCGTTTTCTAGATAGTCTTCCTTTATTTGGTTTTCGAGAATATTTTCTTTTAGTCGCATAAACCGCTCCTAAGTATTCTTCCAAGTTACGGTTTGTCAAATCTATATCTTTAAAATCGTATTTACCCGGTGTCATTGGTGCGGTATCGGGCGTATCGGGTCCCTTTGTCGTTGGAGTATATCTACCAGGCCCACCAACTAAAAAACGTTTAATTACAGATGGATTTTTACGCGAACGTTTTGCAGATTTTGATTTCTTAGGGGAAAGAGAAGGAGTTCGCTTGCGTTTCCTTGTTGGTTTTGCCATTCTACTATTACTATATATTTTATTTTCAATCTTCGGTTTCACTATCATTGTCCGACCTACAAACGCAACGACAGTAGTGCCTGCATATACATCTGCATTTATGTTGTTTTGTCGTGGTATGTATAGGGTATGGGGGGCAGAACCCGCCAATATAGTCACTTAGATTAGGACGATTACATTGGTGTCGGTCGCAACAATTACATTTCGACAATATTTTGTAATATTGTAAATAATGTTGAGAACCTTCATAAAACTCTGGCGGATTATACATCATATCTTTTGCAAAAATACTATACCAATGGTTCTTGGCAATACGTTTTGTGCTCGCCAAGATGATTTCCGACCGAAGTTTATTCATATATTCTCGGTGTGTAATGGACGACGACAGTTCCAAAATATTTTGAATTAATACGATCGGTAAGCGTGACATATTATATACAATTACAATTTTACCAGCATTATAAATCAATTTTTACAATAACATTGAGAACCTAACTAAAAAATATCTCATAAAATTATACATTATGAGTTTAGAAAGACGACATAAATACTTATACGATCAGCACGTGCACCGATTCTGTGAACCATTGCGGTTCCTAATGAAAGATTGCTTAGAAAACTACAATAACGATACGTTTGTTTGTCATGACTACATACAGTCATATAAGCAATGTAAAATCGAAAGAGAGAACCTGTTCATAAAAAAATATGGACCAAAAATAGATCCTAAATAGGGTTTTTGCGTATATATGTAAGAAACTTGTATTCTAGGTTCGCGCGCTTATCCATTTGAACCGCGCTTCCGTGTTGTAAAAAGAAGTCCCGATCAATCATCTCTTGCATAATAGGAAAATGTGTGTCACCCAATACATTCGCATATACAACCGTAATATGTAATTTAGCGCACCTCGGATATAACATTTTGTATATATCGTATCCGCCGATTGCAAATATTGAATACTCTTTTGCAATCTGTATGGTGTCAATTATTGTATTAAGGTTCTCGTATGTTGTATAGTATACATTTTTACTTGCGTCGTCAATATATTCAGGTGATCGAGTCAACACAATATGTATTCTGTTTGGAAGTGGTCCATTTGGAAAACTCTCAAACGTCTTGCGCCCCATAATAATGATTGAATCCATTGTAATACGTTTGAACCGTTTCAGATCCCCGGATAAATGCCACAATAGAGAACCTTTGTGACCAATAATTCCATTTAATGACTGTGCTACGATCAATTCCATGTAGGTTTATACCGAATATTTCTATATTTTTTCATATAGAAATGTTCCAGGTTCTCAAATACCCAAATATTTCTTAATAACAGAAACAGGATTTTCCGAGTTGTATACTGCGCGACCAACAATCATATAATCGGTTTCCAATTTGTCGGGCGCCCTATATTTTTGATCGCTAGCCGACGTCATCGTTCCTGATATTCCCGGTGTCATTTGCACCATTTTGCGTTCTTTTTCACCGTTTACACTCAATTTATATTGCGTGACAAATCCAATTATACGGTTCGAATGTGTCTTTGACATAGCAATGGTTTCTTCATCAAAGTTCCAACAGTTGTTAGACATGTTTGATACGAGAACAATACCAGATAATTTTGTCAATACTTCTGGATTTACTGAACCATGTACTGTCACCAAATCCACCCAGGAAAGTGATATTTTATATTGTTTGTCAACGATAGACGATATATCGACGAACTTTCGGTCTTCCATAATAAGAAAATCTTTTTCAATGGACAGTTGCAATAGACGTATTTTGAACTCATCATATGGCATTATATTCGGCGATAATTGTATGCAATCTAAATGGGTCTTACAAATTACAATATAATCACCGATTTGAGAAAGCAAGTTCAACAATTGAATAGGTGAATACAAATCCCCGCTGAAAATAAAATTGCTATTTTTTTCTCGGCTGATTCTGGCGAGTTCATAACGAATATAATCGGTTTTTGTGAACAATGAAACCACAGAAAAAGGAGTGTCGACTAAGAGTTCTTGTCTATCGATTAGAACACATGCAGTTGTGATATTAAAGTCATATGATTTTAATATATTAAATGCGTTTGTCATTGTTTTTCCTGAAGCTAGTATATCATCAACCAATGCACAGCGTTTGTTTTTCATTTTCTCAGTGCCATGAATATTATTGTTTTCATCTATAAATATCATTTTTTTATTATATGTGTCAGAAATATAATCAGCAAGCGGTTTACTTTCATACGAAACTGCACAAATTACGTCAAACTCACCCATAAGTGAATACATTTTGTCTCCTACAAATTGCAATAGTTCTGAATTAAAAAAAACACATTTCGTGTTAAATAAATATTTAGTGGGGTTATTTGTCGTTATATCTGGTTTAAAGTATCCTTTTTGTATGCACCCCATTTTATCCATTTTGCATATTATATCGTCAATGTAGTTCATCGTATAGTATAGTATATAGGATTCAAATCTTTATATTGTATTGGCTGCGTTTACTTCCCGCATGGTTGCACGATGGCTGCGAAACCGATTATACCTGTATTTAAACAGATCATCTCTTATGTTACGGTATACATCTCTTAATCCATAAGGAATATATCCAGAAACAAGGCGATTGTCTTGAATACGCATTACGTTTTCAGTCAAGGGCCATTTGTTTACTGCATCAGACCAATTTATTCGTTCGGTGACTGACCATTCCTTCGTGACTTTCCTAGTAGCGGTTGTCAGTTTTATCATGACACCATTGTCGCATCCGCTTGTATATACGAAAGGCATTGAGACCGGTAACACGATTTGCAATACGCTGCAGTTATAAGATACACTCACAATCTTGAATTGAAAATTGACATACTGGATCAACCGGTGAAACTCGTTGATCTTGGTATTTATCAGCTCAAAATATGCGTTTATTGTAACGGATGATATGTCAACGACTTCAGCCGTGGTTTCGTAAATGTCTCTGAGAAACTCGACTCCGACTACACTAAACAGCTCGTATAACTGAAGAAGCGCATCATTCTTGCGCTTATCGTTGTATGTTTTTGATACAAGCTGATTGAACTCGCTTTTTCCAATATCATCGGTCAAATAATCAACATGAATGCTCCTACAAGAAGATAGATCACGTGATTTTATGCGAGCCCAATATAAATTAACACCCGAAATGTGGCCGATTATTTGATGTATGCTACTAATATGATTATCGAGCAACATAAAGCGCGTGCTTACATTATCGCACACATCATTGCGCCATTCGGCCGACTTGTCTTGATAGAGTCCCGGGTCCAGATAATGTCTTAATATACCTACGGCTAATCCTGCAATATTTACAGCAAATCCACCAAAATGGGGGTGCCCTCCACACAAGACATCGTTCGGGTTCCGAGGAACAGCGCCATTATTCTGGCGTCGGAGTTGGAAGTAATGAGGGTTGTGTATGTTACCTGTTTGAACTTCACCTGTTTGCCAACTGAAAGCAGTGTGGCACTGAGTGCAATACATTTGATCACAACCACTGATTTTGAAAATGCGTTCTCCACACGACGGACACGGGCGGGTGGTTTTTTTGATTTCATTGGCTGTTTCTATATCGTCCTTGTTACATGTATGCTCGCCTGTTATTCCATGCAAGCATCTTTTACAAGTTGTTCGTTCGCAAAGCTCGCAATAATGGTCTTTATTCAGAAATCCTTTGCAGTCTTCAAAAACACACGCCATAATAAACTTTTTCTCTTTTTTTTTGCTTTTGTCTTGAGACGTGTGCCAGAGTTCTCTTGCTATATCGAGTTTTTCGCTACATATTTTTAGGCGTTCAGTATATTCATATTTATCATCTTGATTTTGACACGAGTTAAGTAAGGTCTTCACTCGTTTACACTCACGTATGGCCTCAGCAAGGTCTTTTTTTCGTTTGCGGTCTAACTTAATTGCAGCCGCCCTATGCATACTTTCGGGAAGCTTACTCATTTCTGTTTCTATATTTACTTTATTTCTGATCGGCGTATACCGTTCTTTGAACCAAACGCGGGTCAGATTGATTACAACAAAGTGTTGGTTCCACGCCACATTACAGTTCATGCAATGTGGGTCCATGGCATTTTTCGATTCCAAATAGGTTTGATTACAAGATCGGCATGCCTTGAACCGACAATCCGGGTTAGGGCACGTGACAATCTTTGATTCAGTTTTGTAAGTTTCACAGCAAATAGCACAATCCATCGTTTCGTAGTTCTTTTGTAGGTCTTTTGTTGATATTCATGGTGCGGTTCAAAGTAATCAATTTTCTAGACTTATCGCGATTTCGATCTGGTTTTCGACGTGCTTTTTCGATTGGACCCACGTTTCATTACTTTTCGTGTTCTCATTCCGGTCGGTACAAACGACTTGTTAAATTGCAATGCGCGGAGTAGGCGGACTTGTTTTTCGGCATTTTCTTTGCTTGCACATTTGGAAAATGTGTGGTTTTTCTTGGGATTGTATACGCGATAGCAGTTTTTTCCACGTATTTTTCGGGTTTTATATGGCATAGGTTCTCAATATACAATATAAAAATACTAAAATAATCCTAGAAATTATAAATCATATAACATTTTCAATGTAATGCAAAACGAGAAGTTGGAATTATTCATATGTAACAGGCGACCGTGTTCGTCGAACAGCCGCACGCGCAAGCGCTGAATATCAACTGGTCCAAAATATACACGCGGTTCCGCCACCAACGTATATTCATTGTCGTTTACGGTGTTTATATTTGTTCCCTTCAATGAAATGCGTGCTAATATATCTGTATTCAAAAATGACTGATTGAATGCACTGACAAAATGATTATTGGAACTATTGTTGAAATCATCTACAGCTAAAAAGACATATTTAGTAGTTGGCTCAATGATGTTTTCCGCGGTATGAAAATCGCTCCCTTCGTATTTATTTTTCACGTATCCCAAGTTCCAACCGAAACGTGTATATAAGTTGGCATTGTCTATAATTCCCGACTTGTTTGTTTCAAAATCCATTTTGATATTGGAGAACGTGACATCATTGTTATCTGTTGGTCCGATTGAAACGCGGCGACTTCCCGAACCATTTTCATTTATATCAATCGAAAACTTGATATATGAGAAAACGTCTTTCAGTTCTTGCTCGTCGTCTTTAAAATTGGATACAAGCAACAGGTTTAATAGTTGGATCAAGTCATTGGCAGTGTAATTGCCATCAGGAACAACAATCATTTTACGATGCTCCTTTATAGCTTCGTCCTGGGTGACATTAAACTTGTAATGGAGTTCAATAAAGAATTGATTGTTGCCGTATGTTTCCGAAATACCATAAAATGTAATGGGCAATTCAATTGCAGACAGTTGCATTGACACCACCTTGTTCATTTTAATTGGAAGTTGGATAGTAAAGTCAGAGCTCTTCGTATTATGCACGTCATTGCGAAAACGAGTGTCAATATTCAAGCATTTAGTAATAACACGCGTATTCAATTGGTTCAGCGTGCCCGGAAAGAACTCGCCCGGCATGGATTGTATGTAATTCGTCGGTGGTCGCTGTAACACGTTTTCGGCTCGCACAGACTGAACTTGTGGAATCGGGGCACTGTCCACATCGGCAACCGAATATGATTGTTGTTTACGTGGAACTGCTTTTGGCCTGCAATTCGTATCAATCAACAATTGTTTTGCGGATTCAAGGAACTTTATCAAATCGCGTTTCATGCGTTTGTTCACGTGACCACTTTGTAATAGTGTTTCGCGTATTTGGGCTTCTTTTAACTCAACATCATCTGCATTATATTTAGAATTAGACCTTATACGAAAGAAGTTCTCCAAGTCTTTAATCGAATAATTGCGAATATCTAAATCGAGTTGGTCCATTGTTATAGTATGTGTGCATATAATTTTATATATTTACAATGACAACATATATATACGATAATATTCTTTTCGCTGGGTTTATTATAGAAGCGTAAAATGTCATCAAGTGATTATACACTAATGAGAAGAATAAATCATATTAATTGCTGCACAACACCCGTATATGATTGTGTAAAGACTACTATAGTTCAAAACACAGGTAACCGTATTAGTTCAACAACTCCGTCTGAATATTTACTTACACCACAAAAAGGCATGGTTATAACGGTGACGATTGGGAAATATCTCAGTCTCGACAAAGATACGCCGGTAATATGTTACAACAAAGGGGAAACACAAAACTATTTCGAAGCCGACATTTACAAATATGTGGATTTTACAGGTGAAATTACATTGTATAATTTGAATTACATTAGTGGGATTTTCGTCAATCCTGCAACATATGTAATCAGCACGCGTCATGGTGACCAAGAGTTTGACCGTGTGCGCGATTCGATCTTCCAATTGTATCAAAAAGTGTATGAAATTGACATCAACGACCCAAATGCATTTTTCAATAATGTAGCCAATCGTGTAACCGATGTTTACAAGTTTTTATTTGGTATTGATATTACAACTACTTCTGATTATATTAAGGAAGTCAGTTATTTGGAAGGAAAAGTGAACTCCATATATGAATATTTTTTCGATATTGTTCTCACTCCTGAAAATACACAACCTGGTTTCGATCCGAATAAAGAAATATTTAATCCTAACAATAATCAAATTGCATTAACAGACATATATGTGAAAATTAGCCAATTATACCTCTATTTCTTTGGTGTAGACGATGCAAACATCGCATTGAAAATTGTGTAAGATGCAATATTTAGTAGTAATGTTTTTGTTTCTATAATATATATAGTATATTATAGAATGAGCAAACTACCAATTGTAGATTTATATATTAAAGAAGGCGGAACATTCAAGATGGGTTCTACCAGCATCGATGAAGCGGGGTTATTGAATTTGATTAATAATGCTGGAGTGGTTGGTCCCGCCGGTCCTGCTGGAGTGGCTGGTCCCGATGGTCCTTCTGGAACTCAAGGGCCGGCCGGTCCTCCTGGTCCATCGGATGGTCCGGTTGGCCCTGCTGGTGCGGCTGGTCCTGCTGGTGCAACAGGTGCAGTGGGTCCCGCTGGTGCGACGGGTGCGGTTGGTCCTGCTGGGTCCGCCGGTCCGGCAGGCCCATCTGGACCAGTTGGCGCATCTCTCTTACCATATTTGCCGTCAAATTGGAAAAGTTACACTGAATATTCGTATTCTGGTGCGCTTTTACCTGAAGGTTCCATGTATTTCACAGAAGACAATGGTGGAAATACATACATTGCTATTTTCAAGCGCAATCCAAACTATAGTATTGGATTTCCTGAACTAGGTGGTCAGGGAACATGGAAGTTTATATTGGCCCCTTATTCTGAATCCGATGAATTGAACTTAAAACCTAAGGAAACTTATGACGCCCAATTTTAAGATTTAGCCAACTATTTGACACCTTAATTTAAAAAATCATATTATATTTTCGCTACATATACGCAAATATAACATATAATTCAAAGATGGAAACGTCCAAAATGCGTGAAAAATGTATATACATAAGTTATACAGAAATGTCCGATTCTGTACAAGAATTCACGGACGATGTTCGCATGACGCAAGACCTGGCTGTCGACGGAAATATCACAGCTAACGGGTTTTTCGTTGATGCCGCCAGAAAACGCATCATACAGACAAACCCTGTAATTGTTGCAAACAATATAACAGCTGTATCGGGACAGACTATCGTCCGCGATATCAATGTCACGGGGAACTTTTCTATGGCGAAAAAGGCGAACTTTATTGACGGCGCATCTTTTGGTGGCAATGTGGACTCAAAGGCGATACATACCGTGCAAGTTGGTATTGTTGACAATGGTTATCTTACTGTTCATGGCAATACCGGTTTGGGAACAACCGCTCCTCGCACCATTTTGGATATAAGTTCGACAGATGCAGTTCAAATGCCCGCAGGTACTAGTGCCGAGCGTCCTGTAAATCCCACAAATGGTTATATTCGTTATAATACAGACACAAATGCATTTGAAGGATATGCTGACGGTACATGGGCGCAACTCGGCGGTATTTTGAATGCATCTCAAGAAACGAATATCGTTGCTGGTGGCGTTGGGAACAATGAACTCCAATTTTTTACACAATCGGTGAAACGCGCTTATATTGACAGCAGTGGCGATTTGTTTGCTGAAAATAATTTTGTATTGGCAAAAGATGGAACTATTCATGGTGTATTGAACACAAACTCCATTATTGCAGACGGCGATGTATCACTTAATAGTGGGTTAACAGTAGGTGGTGTATCAACATTCAAGAGTGGAGCAACATTTGAAAATGATATTACTATATTAGGTCAACTGAACGCACCCAATCTTACTTTTGGGGGAGACCTTTCCGTAACTGGTGATTTAGAGGCAGGTCTTTTGACAGCTAACAGAATAACTACCACCGGTGTATCAACCATTAATGGTGCTACCACATTCAATGCACCAGTTACATTCAATAGCGCTACAGGTACAACATTTGATCTCAACGTTGGACAAAACTTGAATGTTACTGGAAATGCAGCACTAAATAATGTATCATCGTCTGGGACCGCTACTTTGAACAATGCAACTATAACAAATCTTAATGCTACATCGGATGCTTCTTTTGGTCAAAATGTATACATTGACGATAACCTTACAGTAAATGGTAAGTTATTTGTGAGAGAACAACAAACCGAGAATGTGTTAACTAGTAATACTACCATTCATAATATTAATGTAACCGAGGACCTTTCCGTTAATGGTAATTTGGCGGTTGCGGATGATTCTTCGTTCAATGGTAATTTATATATAGAAAAGGATTTACAAGTCGATAAAACTTTAAATGTTGTAGAAAGTGCATCTATTCCAAAGATTACAAGTGATATTTTAATGGAAAAAACAACTACTCTTTCTGGAGAGGTTCTCGCCAAGTCAAATATGATTGCTGAAAAAGATATTATAATAAAATCTGCATTACACTCAAAACACGTAGATATCAGTGAAAACTTGGTAATTGGTTCGGTTGAATTGACTACTGACGGTATTAATAGTGACATTATCATGAAAAAATCCACTACCTTATCTGGTGAATTAATTGCAAAATCCGATGCAACATTCGAAGCTCCTGTCCATGTACAATCTGTGTTGGACGTGCAAGGCGATGCGATTATCAACCAAAATGCAATTATTCATCAAAACGCAACTGTGAATGGAAATATGTCCGCACAAACACTTACTGCAATAGGTGATGCGCAATTAAACAGCAATTTATCTGTTGTGGGAACCACAACATTACAAGGACAGACTACTGCACAAGAAAAGTTAGTCGCAATGAAAGATATGTCATTGAACAGCACTTTGGTTGTTGCAAAAGATACTACTCTCAATTCGGGACTTGCGGTTACCGGTCCTGCTACATTTGTATCGACAATCACGTCAACTGGTGATATCAATGCCAATGCCAATCTAACTGTTGCACAAACAACTACTACTAATAATTTGTCCGCGACTACCGCAACTATTGATACCGCAACTATTAATAATACATTACTTGTAAAACAAGCTGCCACACTTGAAGGAGACGTCACAATTAAAGGAGATACGACTATGGATAACAAGCTAGCAGTGAATGATCATGTCACAATAAATGCAAACTTGAATGTATTAAATAGTTCTCAATTGCGTGATGTTACTACTACATCTACATTAGTGGTCGGAGGCAATGCCACTATGAACGAAAAGTTAACAGTAAAAGATGATTTCACCGCCGAACGTGATGTGGATATTACGGGCGATACCACAATGGGTGGTTCTCTCACCGTATCTGCTGGCGATACTGCATTCGGTGGGGCATTATCTGTAACCGGCGATCTAACCGCAACTGCAAACGCGGCTGTTTCGGGAACACTCTCTGTTGGTGGCGCAATCACTATGCAAAACACCCTACAAGTCAACGAGAAAGGAACATTTATTAAAGACGCTTCTTTCAATGCAAATGTTGCTATTGGAGGTAATATGACAAACAGGGGCGATATAACAGTTGATGGGACGAGCAAGCTCAATTCTACATTGGAAGTGACCGGTGATGCATCACTTAACAGCAATCTTTTTATAGGAAAAGACTTGACGATTGGAGGTAACTTGAACGTGCAGCAATATTCCGCTGAAAATATTATCAATACCACTACTACGAATTATTCTTTAATTGTAGCGGAAGACCTCTCGATCAATGGTAATTTAACAGTATCGGACGATTCTAGATTTGACAAAAACTTAGAAGTGCTTGGAACAACTAATTTGAAAAACTTGATTGCAGATGGAACTATCAGCAGCACCGGAACACTTGATATTACGGGAGATGCATCACTGAACAGTAATTTATACGTTGCAAATGACACAACTATTGCTGGCAATGCAAATATCACAAAACAACTTGATGTAACTGAAGGCGCCATATTCAATTCTACAACAGAAACAACTGGAAAAGCCACATTCAAGGGCGATGTTTCACTCAATTCAAATATTATTGTTGGAGGAATATCCGCGTTCAACGGTGTAGCTACATTCAATGAACAGCTTATTGCAAACAAGCCCGCCACATTCAATGAAACAATTATAATGGCCAAGGAACTAACTCTTCAATCGGATACTACTATGGAGAAAAATGCGACCATTTCAGGAGAACTTGTTGTTAAATCAGCTGCTACATTCGAAGGTGTAGTAACGACAAACGATACTTTCGTTGCAAATGGTGATGCATCACTCAATGAAACCCTCATTGTTGCCAAGGATACCACTCTTAACTCATCCCTAACCGTGAAGGGAGCTACTATTGCCGAAGGTGATATTCGCGCGCAATCCAAGCTGATTGTATCAAGTGACGCAAGCCTTAATAGCACCTTAGTTGTTGCCAAAGATACTACACTCAATTCAACATTAACTATTAAGGGCACCGCCATAATGGAAAGTGATGCGTCACTGAACGAAACACTTGTTGTTGCCAAGGATGCCACCCTCAAATCCGGTCTCATTGTAAAGGGTTCAACCATTGCAGAAGGTGATATTGCAGCACAGGCCAAGTTAATTGTGTCGGATGACGCAAGCCTTAACAGCACATTGGTTGTTGCCAAGGATGCCACTCTCAAATCAAACCTCATTGTATCGGGCAATGCATCTGTTAGTAATAACCTCGTTGTTACCGGCGCAACTACTATGACGGGTGATTTAGGTGCACAAACTGTTGTGGTCAATGATACCTTTACCACGGTAAAGGCGGCTACATTCAATGACAATGTTGTTGTGGATAAAGATTTGACAATCAAAGGGAAACTTTCCGTTCAAGAATATACCAACGAGAACATATTAAATACCACAACTACCAACTACGATGTTATCATTGCCGAAGATCTTTCCATCAACGGGGACTTACGTGTTGCGGATACTACCACCATTAATAAAACACTCACAGTTGAGGGTGTTACAACAATTAATAATAATGCCAATATTAATGGTACGGCAACGATCGACGACGCACTTGTAAACAATAATTTAACTGTTTCGAAAGATGCGGTTCTCAGTTCTACATTATATGTAGCAGGTGTATCAACATTAAATGGCGACGCATCACTCAATGAAACACTTATTGTCGCCAAGGACGCCACCCTCAACTCCGCGCTTCTTGTGAAGGGTGCGACAACCGCGGAAGGTGATATTGCGGCACAGGCCAATTTAACAGTGTCTGGTGATGCCAACCTCAACTCAACGCTTGTTGTTGCCAAGGATACCACTCTCAACTCTGGATTAATTGTCGCAGGAACAACTGTGATGAACGGCGATGCCTCACTCAACGAAGCACTTGTTGTTGCCAAAGATGCTACCCTCAATTCCGGTCTTACTGTCAAAGGAACTACTACCGCGGAAGGTGATATTACCGCACAATCCAAATTAATTGTGTCTAGTGATGCATCACTCAATTCTACTCTTGTTGTTGCCAAGGACGCCACCCTCAATTCTACCCTCCTTGTGAAGGGTTCGACTACCGCGGAAGGAGATATTGCAGCGCAAGCCAACTTAACAGTGTCTGGCGATGCCAACCTCAACTCAACACTTGTTGTTACCAAGGATGCCACCCTCAATTCCGGATTAACTATCGCAGGAACAACTGTGATGAACGGCGATGCCTCACTCAACGAAACACTTGTTGTTGCAAAGGACACCACACTCAACTCCGGTCTTACGGTCAAAGGAACTACTACCGCGGAAGGTGATATTATCGCGCAATCCAAGTTGATTGTGTTGAGTGATGCATCACTCAATTCCACGCTTGTTGTCGCCAAGAATACCACACTCAATTCTACCCTCCTTGTGAAGGGGTCGACAACCGCGGAAGGTGATATTGCAGCGCAAGCTGATTTAACAGTGTCTGGTGACGCCACCCTCAACTCAACACTTGTTGTTACCAAGGATGCCACCCTCAATTCCGGGTTAATTGTCGCAGGAACAACGGTGATGAACGGCGATGCCTCACTCAACGAAACACTTGTTGTTGCCAAGGACACCACACTCAACTCCGGTCTTACGGTCAAAGGAACTACTACCGCGGAAGGTGATCTTACCGCACAATCCAAGTTGATTGTGACAAGCGATGCAAGCTTCAACTCAACTCTTGTTGTCGCCAATGATACCACCCTCAATTCTACCCTTCTTGTGAAGGGTTCGACTACCGCGGAAGGAGATATTGCAGCACAGGCCAATTTGACAGTATCTGGTGATGCCACCCTCAATTCCGGGTTAATTGTCGCAGGAACAACGGTGATGAACGGTGATGCCTCACTCAATGAAGCACTTATTGTTGCCAAAGATGCCACCCTCAATTCCGGTCTTACTGTCAAAGGAACTACTACTGCGGAAGGAGATCTCACTGCACAATCCAAGTTAATTGTGACAAGTGATGCATCACTCAATTCTACTCTAGTTGTTGCCAAGGATGCCACCCTCAATTCTACCCTTCTTGTGAAGGGGTCGACAACCGCGGAAGGAGATATTGCAGCACAGGCTAATTTAACAGTGTCTGGTGATGCCAGCCTCAACTCAACACTTGTTGTTACCAAGGATGCCACCCTCAATTCAGGGTTAATTGTCGCAGGAACAACTGTGATGAACGGCGATGCCTCACTCAATGAAACACTTGTTGTTGCCAAAGATGCCACATTCAAGTCTGGTGTCACGGTTGACAATAAATTAGTTGTATCCGGAGATGCGTCATTCAATTCCGCATTAAATCTTGCTGGAAATGCTTCTCTTAATGCAAACCTAGATGTAACTGGTGCAACAACATTAACCGGTCAACTTACCGCAAATGATACTGCTGTATTTATGAAGGATGCATCATTGAATAGCACATTATACGTAGCCAAAGATACCACATTAAAAGGAACATTACAAGCAGACGGAGATATAAATGTAGGTGGAACATTAAGCGTTTCAAGTATAAGCATAACTGGCGATGTTTCTTTCCAATCGGATGTAGAAATTGCAAAAGATACAATGATAAAGGAGAACCTCTATGTTACAAAAGATACATACCTATATTCGGGCGTAAATGTAACTGGCGCGGCAGCGTTACAATCAACATTGAATGTAACAGGAAAAACCACCGCGGTGGATGTGGATGTAACAGGAGCACTTTCAACTACGGGAACAACAACTTCTACCGGTAAAGTTACAATGCAAGATGGTGCAGAAGTAACCGGACACACCAAGCTTAACAACACATTAATTGTTTCCGAAGATGCATCTTTCAATTCTACATTGTATGTCAAACGTAACGCTACATTCAACGACACAGTTACATTCAAGGATACTGTCACGATGGAGGATGTAAACAGTGGTAATATTAGTATCAATGGTGCACTTTCAACAACAAGTAATGCATCTGTCGGTGGTAATCTTACCGCATCCGGAACAGTTAATGTTGGAAACAGTCTTGTTGTTTCTAACACATCTACATTCAACAATACGGTTACGATTAATGCGCAAGCAACAATTACTGATAATGCTACATTAGACCGCAGATTAACTGTCGGTGAAGATTTGACTGTAACTGATAAAACAACAACCGGAACATTTGAATCTACCGGAGCTGCCGAGTTAGGAAGCACATTAACCGTTGCAAATGACGTTACAATGAGTAGTAAATTGGCAGTTACAAACGATGTTACACTCAACAGTGATGCGCTAATAAAGGGTGATACAACGATCCAAGGAACTCTTGTTACGTCAAAAGATGCAACATTGAATAGTAAGTTAACGGTAGCAAATGATACTGTATTGAATAGCAAATTAACTGTTTCAAATGACGCATCTTTCAATTCAAACGTTGATATCGATGGCAATTTGACTGTTGGTGGAACATTGAACGTGCAAAATTACGCAAATGAGAGTATTATTAACACCACAACGACTAATTATTCGTTGATTATCGCAGAAGATTTGTCTATAAACGGAAGTTTATTGGTATCGAATGATGTAAGTTTGAACAGCAATTTATTTGTAAGCAACCGCGGTACATTCAATAATATTACTGTTTCAAATGAATTGACAGCAAGTAAGATTATTGCGGATTTATGTGGAACAGTTCTTACAGAATCACAACCTAATATTACCAGCGTCGGCACCCTCGGAAGCTTAGACGTTACTGCTAATGTGTCTGCTACCAAGTTCGTTGGTGATTTATGTGGCACGGTTCTTACCGCAGCACAACCTAATATCACTAGTGTTGGAACACTTACAGAACTCGGTGTGGCAAACAATGTATCCGCAACCAATTTTGTGGGTGATTTATGCGGCACTATCCTCACAGCATCACAACCTAATATCACAAGTGTTGGCACATTAGGAAGCCTTGGCGTGACAAACAATGTATCCGCAACCAAGTTCGTTGGTGATTTGGAAGGTGCGGTTATAACTGCGTCCCAGACAAATATCACAAGCGTTGGCACATTAGGAAGCCTTGACGTGACAAACAATGTATCCGCAACCAAGTTCGTCGGTGATTTAGAGGGATCAGTTTTAACTGCAGCCCAGACCAATATTACCAGTGTTGGCACTCTCGGTAGCTTAGATGTTACCGAAAATGTGTCTGCTACAAAGTTTGTTGGTGACCTATGTGGCACAGTTCTGACCGCAGCACAACCTAATATTACAAGTGTTGGCACTCTTGGTAGCTTAGACGTGACAAATAATGTTTCCGCAACCAATTTTGTCGGTGATTTATGCGGCACTATCCTCACTGCATCACAACCTAATATCACTAGTGTTGGCACCCTCGGAAGCCTAGATGTTACTGCGAATGTGTCTGCTACCAAGTTCGTTGGTGACTTGGAAGGCACGGTTCTTACCCCAGCACAACCCAATATTACCAGCGTTGGCACCCTCGGAAGCTTGGCTGTGACAAATAATGTGTCTGCCGCCAAGTTCGTTGGTGATTTATGTGGCACGGTTCTCACCGCAGCACAACCTAATATCACTAGTGTTGGAACACTTACAGAACTCGGTGTGGCAAACAATGTATCCGCAACCAAGTTCGTCGGTGACTTGGAAGGCGCAGTTTTAACTGCGTCTCAGACCAATATTACCAGCGTCGG
>MDTC01162506.1_pt1 | contig 24637 bp, 16 predicted proteins | sample 811181 | NCBI WGS metagenome assembly MDTC01 (sample SAMN05326644, study PRJNA326480) | marine metagenome | isolation source: seawater | place: Pacific Ocean: North | collected 2011
AATTTTTTGAACACGATGATTGTCCTAATTCAGTTATTTGGATGCTATTTATTCCGTTACCAACAAAGGGGTTCAAGCCACTACGACCGCCTTCGATAAGCAGACTAATATTAGGATTGGTACCATCATATTGATAAAAACCATTATAATTATCACTATATATTGACTCTTTAATTTTGTAAAAACTTCCATCCATCAATGTTGCTAAATATGCAACATCACTCATACCATCAATAACTATTGTTTTTAATTTCTCTGAAACGACATCAGTAGGCATTGTATCTAAAATGTAGCAATTGCAAATAGAATCGCCATTTGAATCGGTTCCACCTTCAATACCGTAATATGACTTGTTTTCCATTTTAGCCCTCGCACTACACTGCGACAAATTATTCAAAGTACAATCATTGGCATTACTGATGATTGGTTCGCCGCTTGCGTATGTATATGTATCATCGCCTGTCAATATATTTTCCTCTGAATGTTTGTATTCCAGATCACTCAATCCAAATTGATATAATTTATTTGTATCATTAACTGTGCTAGTGTCACCTGTGTATTTGACATCTGAGATAAATACCTTTTTATTATCCCCAACATTGATAACGGTGTTCACTGAATTGTCGTATATAGTCTCATAACCATTTACGGTTTTCATAAGAATGCCACTTTGGTTGACAATATAGTTCTCGGAACTGGCTACATCTGATGAGGTAGCATGGTCATACTTTCCTTCCATGAAGCCTAACACTTTTTGAAACTCTTCCATTTCTGCATTGTACAGTTCCTTGGCGGCTTGATATTCTTGAAATGCCAATTTAAATTCTGCCACTTTATTTCTATTATATGTAATATTGGACATATTATATATAATAGACAAATATTATTGTATATTTTGTCCAATGTAAAACCATAGATTTTTGGCAATATAAAAAAAAATCACTAACGAAAACAAAAATAGTAGAGTCTTCGAAAAAATGTTCAAATCCTTTTTGTCTTCAACGATGCTTAGAAATAATGCAGCACCTACAAACAAGAAAATGATAGTCCAAGTCAATAATCCATAATATGTGTTTGTTTTTTGCGCGTTTTTAATTTGGGCGTCGCGGACTTGATACTTGGCAACAAGCCGATGTAGTCGATTGTTTATAGCATTAGATTCTTGTAAGTCGTCATAAAATGCATTGTAAGATGTGTCCATTTTTGTAATATCATCACTAGTATTCATTGTGCTAAATGTTAGACCTTGAAGAAACTCTGAAATATTGTCTTTACTAGTGGTTGCGGTGTTAATTGCTTCTGCAATCTGTCCATTGTAATCATTTGTACTCAGGGCAGTTTCTACAGATTCAATATTAGTTTCATAATTATTCAAAGAATTGACTACTTCTGAATTTGTGGTTTCATAGATGTTGCTCATTATATAATTAAAAATATTTTTTTAAATTATCCATTTGTTATGTTATCAATTTTGGTTTACCAAAGGGCGATTTCGAATTATCATTTGAAACAATCAATTTAAAATACACAAAAATCAAAAGAATCAAAATCACAAGAAACTTGACAATTACATAAACATACTTATAAGTCAAGTTCACTTTTGTAGATTCACTCTGTTGCTTGAATGTGTCTTGTTTAGATTTATTTTGTTCTCCATTAACATCGGAAGTCACATTGGTATTAATATACTTGGAAATCTCACTTAACAACATTGTATTCAAGGATACGATATCCTGCTGAAGACGATACGCAGAATCATAGTCAGTATCATTTGTCAATTTAGTAATATTTGCATCAATCGCATCGTATATTTGTTCATATTTTTGGGTGTTATAGTTGTTTAATATTTCATTACTAATATCAGATACAAAATTATTTTCCATACTCAATTATAATAAACCTACATTTAATTTACACAAATTCTGTAAAAGTCATTTTTAAACGAAATCTTATCATATCGTACAATTTTGCAAACTTCACCTGGTCTCAACAACATTGCTTTCGCTACTGGGTCAAACATACTCATTTCAGGAAACTGAGAATCTTTCGTAATGTTAAATTTCTTTTTGATTTCTTCCTTTTGACTTTCTGTCAGTTTAGTATGCTTTGGAACAAATTCGTGTTCAAGTACATTATATTGCAATGATGATAGATTATACAAAACACAATATTCCCCATACTTCTCCCACATTTCTCTAACAATGTTCATGTTGGTATCATTAATGTTGGCTGCGACAATAATCAAAGAACATAGTTTTTTATTCTTACAATCGTAATCATAAAACTCGTCAATGATATCTTGAAGAACATTTTTTTTCATTGTTTTGTTGATTGAATAGACAACAGAGCAGGTTCGGACATCTGGTTCTTTGTCTTTGTCATTCATTTTACTCTTCACTTCAAAATTTAATTGATTTAATAATGCCGAGGTGTTTTGTTGACTACCTTGATCCATCGCATTTATTTCAGCAATCGTGAAATTTTCAAGTTTTTCTGTTTCAAAATTCTGCTCTTTCAAATATTTTAGTAAATTTTTTCTTGAATTATAAATTTCATTTAGGATGTTACTGTTTTGAAGACTCATAGTTTTATATATCTTAAACATATTAAATTAGTTAAATCAATTTTTTATTATTTAACACTTATTGTCTGTGTATTCGATATTAATGTAGTTTTTTTATAATGAGAGGTTCTTGATTATTTTTAGGATTGGATTGTTCGTCTTCACTTTCACTAAATTTTCGTTCCTCTACCCCAATTGGGTATCCTTCGCTATCATACTTTACCTCTTGTGCATAGCTTCTGGTTTCTGGACTTTCACCCGGTTCTTCTTGTTGTTCTTGTCCAAGTGCGGCATTTTCCTTTACTTCGTTGTCAGATTTGCCTATATTAGAAGTGTCATGTCTGATTGGAGGAGAGTTGTAGTTTGGAGAGCGGTTGTTCAACTGATTTGTTGTGAGGCTTTGAGGATTATTGTCCAACCACTCTTGAAACGTAGGGCTATAGTTATCTGAAGTGGTTTTTGTGGGAGTGGAATCAAAAATTTTCTCAACTTTCACAATATTTGATGGCATTCTCCATTGTTTTTCTTTGCTTTCGGTATTAAAGAAATAATAATTCCCGGGAAACCTTTCACTTTCTAGTATTATCCAAGGTTCGTTTACCATCATATCTTTCTTTGCCGAAATCATACCTTCTTTGTTCTCATTTTTGCTGACGAAAGAATCTTCCCAATCGCCATATTCGTTCAAATCGATTGCTTCGTAAGTGGGGATTTTTGCTTCGTTTCGTTTACGAATTTTATCGACAATGATATTCCAATTATTTGGAATTTTATTTATTTTTAAACTTTCAACTAACACATATGGCGATATGAGATATCTAGAGACATCATCCTCGTTCCAACCTTTCGGTACAAATTTTGGGGACTGACCTTCAAGACGCTCATCATCAGACATAAAACTTTCCGTTGGTTCTCCGTTTTCATCAATAATGATTGAATGATAAGAATCATCATAAGCTTTGTATGTCCACAGACCCAAATTGATATGTTTTGTAATTCTATCTTTGAATGAGTCCTGTGGTATAATTTCCAAATCTTTTTCCCCTTCATTTTTAACAGTCATTAATGTCATGTCTGGATCTTTCATTACATTGCTGTATTTTATTGAATTGCGTGAGTTCATTTCATGAACATTTTCATTTGTAATGAGTCTCATTTGAATATTCATAGATGACAACTCTTGCAGTAACAACTTGAAACAGTAAGGTACCTCAACGATGCTGAACTCTTTTCCAAATTGTGTCATTTTCACTCCGTTCATATTGCTTTTGTCTTCTGGATCGTACATAATGGGTCCGTCCACTAATGGACTAAAAAAGTGCTTTCGCTCGCTATCATAAATTGCAATGGTTCCACTGTGATTGCATATCGCCATTTTGTATTTATCACCTCGTTCCATAAGCGAGTCTTTCAGGAAATATGAGCAACCATGTGCTATAACACCATCGCGCTCCATTTCACCAATTCGAAGACCACCGTCATTTGCTCTTCCATGATTTGTTTGTCGTGTCAGTAATGTACGAGGTCCGCGAGTTCTATAATTTATTTTGTCTTTAACCATATGTTTCAACCTCATGTAATATGTTGGTCCTATAAACACCGAATGTTCAACCATTTCACCAGTCATTCCATTGTACAAATATTCATTTCCTGAACTATGCATACCACAATTAACCAAATGTTCTTGAACTTGTTGAATTTTTGAAGATTCAGTTGTAAAAGGCGTTGAATCCATGAAATATCCCAAATCAACTCCCAGTTTACTCATGGTTGTTTCAACCAACTGCCCAATTGTCATACGAGAAGGTATTGCGTGCGGGTTGATAATCAAATCTGGTTTCAACCCATCTTTTGTAAATGGCATATCAACTTCTGAGACAATTTTGCCGATTGTTCCTTTTTGTCCACATCTGGAGCAAAATTTGTCGCCAACGGCAGGAAGTCTTCTTTCTCTGATGCGAACTTTCGCAATTCGTTTTCCTTGTTCTTCAGTCGTAATATATGTTTTGTCGACGACGCCAAGTTGTCCCTTTTTCGGAAATATAGACGCATCTACCCTGTTTTCGGGATTGTTCTCAGAAAAACTGACTCTTCCAATAATAACCTTCTTATCATCCATTTGGACGCCCTCATTTATAATCCCATATTTGTTCAAATATTCATAGTCGTATCCGGGTTTTACGTCAACGTCTATTTCGTCTTTTATATTTTTTAATATAGTATTTGTTTCGCTCATTCCAATACTACTAGTTTCTTCATATGCTTCGTATGAATTATAGTAAGTAGTATGAAACAATCCACGCTTCAAGGAACCTTCGTTCATTAATATTGCGTCTTCTACATTGTATCCATTGTAACTCATGATGGCAACAATAACATTTTCTCCATAGGGGTGTTTTTCTTCATTTATGTAATTCAGCATACGACTCTTGACAAGAGGCGTTTCTCCGTAATTCAAAACAACACCCATTTTATCTATTCGCTGCAAAAAATTGCTATGGTATAAAGATACCGCTTGTTTTGACTGCCCACAACTGAATAGATCTCTTGGTAGTTGATTATGTTCTGGAAAAATTACTTGACTTCCCATAACACCAAACATCAACGAAGGATGAATTTCGCAGTGCGTATATTTTGTGCTGACATCATCAATTATATTTTCAGCGTTCATGCAAACCAAGTATTTGTCTTCTTCACTTTTATCCACAAAATCTATAATGGCAGAGTTTTTTTTCCCTTTCATTATATCGTTGATCGTTAAATCAATAAATGTATGGTTATTGGAACCATTTTCATCTGATTTGTCGAATGTTCCATAAATACATTCGTCCCAAGTAAATTGTTTACTTTCAATTTGATTTCTGATATTATTTTTTCTATAACTCAATGAATTATCTTCAATATACAATAATGGTCGCATCAAACGCCCTTCATCGCAATAAATATATATATTCTTGGCTATGTATTCGAATGAAATGCTAACATAAATTGGTATATAATTTTGACGCCTTGCGTACAAGAACAATTGCTTGAACAATAATGGTTTTCCTGTCAACCCTATTATTTTTCCATTTACAAAGACTTTTGTGAATGTATCAAGTTGTTCAAAATTACACAATTCTATTTTTATCAAGTTTAAATTTATCTTTTGTTCATTTTCAATATCACATCGTGCATGATTTGTTTGTTCTTGCGCGTCATTGTCATTTCCAATATTCATATTTTTAAACATCCAATTTATTAACGATTCATCGTCAATATGATGACTTATTTTTGTCATCATTGCCAAGTGCTTATGAAATCCAACGTTTCCGCCATCTGGTGTATCCACCGGATCAATTATTCCCCATTGTGAACCATGAAGTAAATGAGGTCCGACAATATTAGAACCTTCATTTATAGTCAAATTTAGTTTTCGTACATGAGAGAGAAATGAATTATAAGACAAACGATTCAGGGGTTGAATGACACCAAGTTTTTTAGTATGAGTCGCACTACCCCAGTTTCCTTTGAATGCTTTTTTAAATCCATTAAAAATGATCTTGTCGGCGAAAACTCTATTGTAATTGTTGATGAATAAATATTTAAAACTTTCCGCACCTGAACTAGCAACGGTTTTTTCATATTTACTTGTATTGAAATAGTATTCTTCTTCAAACTTTAAATAATACTGCTTGTACATAATGGTTGCATATTCACTAAAAAGTTGTTTCATCATATTTCCGCTTGTTTCAACCCTTTTGTATTTGTAATGGTCACGATCAGTTGGTGATTTTTCGCCAACAATAACTTTTAACAATTCAAGTATCATGTGTCCAAGATAATGTGCTTTTGACAAGTGATTGGATACTCCAACATGAGGAAGTAAATAATCCGCCAAAATCAAATGTACGCCGACAATGGTCTGTTCCTTTGTCAGCCTCGAAATAAAATATATCGCATCTACTTGGTTGTATACATCGGCGGCATCCATGACACTGGGACGCAACAAATCCAAATATTTTTTTTTTTCTTTTCTGTCTATATTTCCTAAAATGATCTGGAGTATTTCCTTATCAGTTGTAATACCTAACGCTCTGAACAAAATAAAAACTGGTACCGACTGCCTAATATTGGGAACAAATATCCTCAATTGCTCATTAAAAACGTCGTCTTTCTTCATGATCCTACGAATGGCTAAAGTCCTTTTGGGTTTAGACTCATCATTTGATATAGATCTGACCTCTATACTGTAATCATGTACATTGTCTTTTACTTCGCGTATATAGATCATATTATTCGAAAATACCTCCTGAGGTACCAACACTTTCTCCTTCCCGTCTATTATAAAATATCCACCATAATCGTGATTACATTCACCCAAACTATACCTCATTGATTGGTTCATGCCGTGTAAGAGACATAATTTAGATTGTAACATGATTGGAAAGGTACCTAAATAATGTTTTTTAATTGTTTCAGTATGAACCTGTTTGTTTTCTAAATCAAGCGTGTCGTCTCCTTTCTTCATATATGAAACAAATTCTGCCAAAATGTTACAGTGGACGCTGATACCATATGTAATGTTTCTTAAACGTGCAACATTTGGAAACATTAACTTTGACTTGTTGTCTTCAAATATGATTGGTTTACCATAAAATATTTCATTTCCATCTTTCCCTCCCAAGTATATATTCATTGTGTGTTCAAATAATCGTTCTCGCTTATCATATCCAATATTAAACTTAATCGGATTTAAATCTTTGAAAGTTTTTCTGATTTGATTTTCATAAAAATCGTCAACTGACTTAACATGATGCTCTACAAAAGAATTACTTTCAAAGTATTTATGTATTATATCAAAATGACTTACGACATTCATATTTATTTGTGCCATATGTTATTACTATAAAGTAATATTTATATTATAAATGAAAAATCACAAATGTCCAACTTTGTGATTATCCTATCAGAGTTCCCTAAATTTGAACTTGTAGCATAATTAATCCAAAAAACACAAAAATAAGGATAATTGGAATCAACACAATGAACCATGATAACTCTTTGTATCCGGCTTTACAAAACAAGTCAAGAACAAATGTCCAGAACAAAATGTATATAGCATTCAATGCCAAAATTAGTGTTTTACTAGCGATACTGCATTTGTAAGTTCCGACACATAGAGTATGATCATCACCATTCAAATTTTGGATTCCCAATAACGTAAGAGCTATTGCGGAAATTGCAAAATAAACCATCGCCGGAGAGCACAACTGTTTCATATCAAATGAGTATTTTAATTTGGACACCATTAAAATCTTATAATATTACTAAATATTTTTAATTATTACAATCTGTAAAACAATATAAATATTACTAAGTAATATTGTTATTCATTATTGTGAATATGTCAGATATTGCAAAACTAGTTGACCGTTTGAGCGAACTTGACGAGGCGCTGAAAATGATCAAAGAACAAAAAAAAAAGATTGATGAGGAAATAAAGATGAAAGAAGAAGAATTAATTCAATATTGTGGACAACAAGGGGTAGATGTTGAAACCGCGACAGAGGGTAAGTACAACATAAAGCCACTTTCAGGAAGAAGATTGAAACAAAGTTAGTTACACAATCAGAACTTTATCTTCATGGAGTCGCAAAAAGAACCTCTGGTGAATCGCCCGCAACATTCAAAGACCCCCCTACATTCCCGTCCAAATAAGGTTGAGACATCACACTTGGATTCACGTTATGAGATAAATTATTTGGGACAGTTTGTGCCGTATCAATCAATGAGCCTGACAACATTCCCTTTACATCGTGCATTGTATGTTCTAAAACTAGTGAAGGATTTAATTCCGAAAAAGGAATAGCACCCCCTTTCAAGACTTTCGTATTACGCCTTCTAAATCTTGACCTTGATTTATTTTTAAAACTTTTGCGCGCTTTACCACTTTTTTTATATTTTTTTGATTTATTATTTTTCAACAAGTTCTTTGTTGTTTTTTTTAAGTGTTTTTTCTTCAAAGTCTTGCGAGGTCTTTTGCGATTTTCTTGTTTTTTCATAATATATTACAATTATATTTTATGAAAATACATCTACATGTGTGAGCATATGCCTCCGACAACATTGTTTTGTCAATTTAAGCTCATCTAAAACCTGTCCTTCAATAGACTTGTTTAACACTTCACTTTTCCCAGATTTATCCATTTCATCGTTTGTCAAGTACTGTACATTTTCATGATTTAAATTTTTGTCCTTTTTCAATTCAATCACTTTATTCGTATAATACAAATACTTATTACCAATCACATTTCCACAAGTGAAGCATTTAACCGGAATGATCATTACTATATCTTTTAGTATTATTTTAATAAAATATTTTAAATCAATTTTTTATCAAAATAAACTCGTATCTTCCGTCCATTGTTTTGCGCTTTTCATACCTCAAATTCAAACTGTGAATATGATTATGACACTCACTACAAATAGAACACAAGTTTGCGTTGTGATTCTTGTGAAAACTGTTTTCTATGTACTCGTTATGATTTGCATCACATTGATATTGTAAATGATGAATTTCAGTTCCCAACTTTTTATTACAAAACTCACACATGTTTCGAATCTTTGTTTTGTTATATTTGCTGGTTTTTAAGAGCAAGATATTGTCTTTATTATTCATGTATTCATTGCGAATTTCATAACACCTTTCAATAAAATATTCCGGAAGTTTTAGCGATTTGCACACTTCCAACCCGTATATAGTTTCACCCTGACCATCGTGTATCTTACGATCATAATACATTTTTTGTTTTTCATAATCAAATTGAACTTTCAAATGCTTACATTGCACACTAGTAATGTTTTTCATTGATTTCAAATGGGGCAATTCGTGAAAGTGTGTTGCAAATATGAAGTTGCTTTTACGCGCACTCATTACTTCTATGGATGCGTTGAAAATAGAAAGTGCGCTGTCTGTCTCTGTTCCGCTGCACAATTCATCCCCAAGAATCAAACTATTACTATCACAATTATTCAAAATCACCCGCAACTCACTCATTTCTACACCAAATGTTGAAAGTCCTTTGAAAATATTATCATTGCCAATAATTCGTGTAAAAATATATTTATAAGGGCAATAGGTGAATGATTCGCATGGAACATACATGCCGCTCTGTGCCATTATAATAGATATTCCCAGTGCTTTGATTAAACTTGTTTTGCCAACCGCATTTGTTCCATACAACAACACCCCTAAATTATTTTCATCTTTACCCAAACAAACATCATTTGGGACGTATACTTCATTTTTCTCAAGAGTTTCAATCAACAAATGTCTCAACTTTTTGGCATCTACAAAACTGTTTTCACTTTCAGCGATTTTTGGTTTACACAAGTTATATTCTTTTGCTAAATTTATTTTAGTATTAGTTATATCAATAATTCTAATCGAGTGTATAATGTTTTTAATGAAATCATAACAATCGTTCGTAATTTTGAACAAAATTTTATCAAACAATTCACTCAACAACTCCTGATAGTGACAATCATTATTAAAAATATCTGAAACTACACTGTCAATCTGTCGAGAAAACATGATTGATTTTTGTTTATTGTAATCTTTGAATTTAATGTCATTTAAATCAAATGTAAAAGACAAATCGTTGATGACAAGGTCCTTTTTTTTAATTTTCTCCATGACACTTTCCAAAGATTTTGCTCTTTTTTTAGTCAACAAAAGACACAGCTCATTACTAGGTGTATAATACTTTTGAATAAAACTATTTGAAACTTTGTCTTTTTTAACAAACAATGATTCAATATAAGAAAGCATACATTCCAATTTATTGTTGTTATCATTACGAAGCTTTACAACCTTGTCAAATTTTTGACTGTATCCTTGTTTGATAACACTAAAATCTTTACCGTCATGTTTTTCAAAGTTTGTGTGATTTAATTCGCGACAGGTTTCTATGTTAAGACAGCCCTGAATGAATTTACTGAATTTCGCGTTTTCTTTTGTAAATTTTTGCAATCCAAATATTTTGATTGTTTTTTTGTCTGTCTTTATCGTTTTCAAAATATCATTAAGGACTAAAGATGATTCATAAATGTAATAAATATCACTTGGTGCTCCCTTTTTTAGTTTAATTTTGGTCATAATTTTCTCAATATCTTTAATTATGCGCAATTTATCGTCAAATTTATATTTGTTATTCATAATATGGTCAATATCAGAATACTGCTGTTCTAGTTGCTTGTGATTAGAAACTGGGTTCAGTATCATATCATTCATACCTCTTTTTCCAATTTTTGTGATACACTTATTCAAAATTGGCAACATGCCATTAATTTTCCCATCCTTATCAAAATAATTTACGTTTTCGCCAATAATGTTCAATTGTTTCAAAGAATGATTTGCACAAACCAATGTGTCATGCATTTGTTCAATAATTGGCTCATTTATTTTGTCAATTAAACTCACATTGTGTTGTCCAATAAAATTCAACAAAAAGCAGAAACTTTGCAGACACATTGGTTTGTCTTCAATACTATACTTGAAAACTTCGTAATCCATTCCAGGAAAATATTTTTGTATTACTTCGGTCTGATATACCTGATTCTCGCAATTGTTTGCTTGAAGAGATAATTCGCTGTCACCGTCATTTAAATCAATAACATAATATTTTTTGCTTTGTAATTGCAAGTAATCAACGATAGAATTAATCAAATTATCATTTAGGTTATGTATAATAATGGTCTCAATTGGACTGTAAACATTCAAAAATTTTTCAATCTTATCATACGACGTTGGATTGTGGTAATAAATCTCACTGTATTCACACAAGTTGGAGTTCCCATTGAATATATTTATATTACTCAACCCAAATATATATTTTTCACCACAAACAGAAGTTGACTTTGATTTTTGAATCCATAAACAAGAAATATTATTTGACAAAATATTTACATTCTCTAAGAATGTAGTTCCAGGCGAATATACACCATTTTCACATCTTTTTATACAACCATTTTGTTCTTCTTGAACGTACACAACAACAGTGTAACCATGAGGTTGAATTTTCTCAATATATTTATCGAGAATATAATCACGAAATCCAGCCATCACAATATTTGCTGCTTGTTCGCACCCAATCGTATTGCCAATACAAATTTGTTTAGACGCTATTGCTAAACCACATATTTCCGCATATCTTTCGATATTTTCCATACTGTCATTGTTGTTTTGAATTCCATACATTTCAAAAAAAGAACCAACTTGATACAACAAAAAAGTCTTTTTGCCATACTTTCTTTTGTAATGTTTATCTTTTTCAAAATATTCATCGATCATTCGCATAATGTTTTATGATGAACAACTCTTGTATATACTATATAGCCTCTATGTTCTATATATTTTTTATAAATGTATTTTATAATATGGGATTGGGTTATACGAATGATTACACCAACCGAAATATTGTTTTGATAATATTTGGATTATTCTATTTTTATTTGTCATTTGTTTCTAGTCAATTGAAAAGAAGTAAAAACTGGCAAGGAATAAAGTGTAATCCTTTAGAGATGGCGATTGGTAGTATTTTTGATGCAGATGATGCGAATAGCAATTTTAAGAAATGTATGCAGTATTCTGTTTCAAATGATACAGAAGAAAAAATTCAACAATATTCCGCAAAACTTAATACAAAAATGCAATCAAATCTAGACAAACTTACGTTTGAAAATATGAAAGATGAAAACGCCACAAATTCTTTATTGAAAGGCACCGAAACCCAAATAAGTAATTTGGAAAATGAGAGCCTAGACAACAAAACGACAATTAACAACCTGAAACTTAGGGTTCAGCAATTAACAGACAGAATTAATACATCTTTTGATATATTCAAGGATTCCTCAAATAATTTGTTGAATAAATTAGAATTATGAATCACAACAAATGATAGATTTTGCAGGAACGAATAATAAAAAAAAAACATAAAATATAAGAAAAGAAAACTATAATGAATAGTTTAAGTCTAAAACATTTTTTCGAAAAAGAATCATCTTCATTCAAACAATTGGACATTAGTCAAAATATGGTACAAACTATTTTATTGACACTCTTTCTACTTGCATTGGTTGTAATATTATATACGCGACTGTTCATGACTATTGAGTTTGAACACTGGGACGTACAAAAATGTAATCCTAAATACATATTTTATTCTGGATATATTAAACAAAATCCCAATTCAAGTTCGTTATCTTCAACCATAGATAATTTCAACGAGTGTATTGTCAAATTCAACAATCAAAGTGACAATCATTTTTCCAAAATTTTAGAAACAAATACGGCAGAGAACTTGCGATTAAACGACGAATTAGCGACCAATCATGGGAAATTATCAAAACAAAAAGCATTAGAACTACAAAGAAAGATTAATTCAAAAAATAAAGAATTTCAAATCAAATTGGAAAATGTCGGAACTTTGCGACAAACTGATAGCTTACAAAATGAAATAAATAAACTTCAGGATATCATTCGCGATATCAAAGAATATGCACATAGTTATCTTACGTATGCAATGATGCACTTTGCATTTAAACTTAAAATATCCGAAAAAGACGGTTCATCAAAAAATCTCCTAAATGGATCTATTCAATGTGAAAACTACAATGCGGATTCATCAAAATGTAATTCAAATATTTATTGTAATTATGATGCTGACCAATGTAAAAACTTAACAAAAGAAGAGTTTTACACGCAAGAGGCACACAATATAAACGAAATCATCAAACAGTATTTTGGAAATAATAAATTATAGTAAAAGTATATATTAACTGTAAAATGTCAATGCTTATTATGAGATTGCTATATATTCTATTATGTTTAGTAATTATTGTATCAATTTCCATTCGTCTTACCGAAAGAAATTTTGAAAATTTTCTTTCGTATGCTGAATATGCAAGCACCAAAAATACCAAGGCGGGTGATATAGATATTTTAGGTACTAGTAAATTTTCACCAGAATGCTGCCCACATACATACACAACTTCGTCAGGCTGTTTGTGCGAGACACAAAATGAAAATATTATTATTTCTTCAAGAGGTGGAAATAAATGCTTTTGTTGATTACAACAACTTTCTGTGAACGTACAATTCTTGATAAATTATATGGCTGACGACGATTCCCTTATAAAAAGGATAAAATATTGGATTAACCGCAATATCATTTGCACCAACTAGTGTCAAAAATAAAGTGAATCCTAAAATAAAAGACAAATTGATAGCAGAATTCTTAAAAATTACATGACGATTGAAATAGTAGTGCTTGGGGACATGTACTAAAGTCATATAATAATAAAACAAATCTTGTTGGGCGATAAAGGCGACCATAGTGACAAAGCATAGCAAAAATCGTTGAGAATTTTCATAACCATCTTTGAAAATAACCGGAAAATCATGTCTGAAATGGATAAGCGAACATCCGATAAAAAATATGTCAAAACTTGCTCTAGTAATATCATTTCTTGATAATCCAATAGAAGTCAATACGCAAAGACTGTTCATTGACAACAGTTCTCTTGTGGAATTATTATGTGCTGCGTGGATTACGTCTGTTATGCCATGCGGTGCAATGACGCTCGTAAGTATTTTGTGTTTTATATGATAAAATGGTAATATCATATGAAATTATATATGTTTATATATGGATATTTGCCTAACTTTTTTTCAAAAGACTATTAAGACTATTTTATTATAAATACATATTCAAGTGTGACAAATCATTTTCATTTTTATTGATGATTTTATCCACAATACTCTTCTTAAGGGTGTACGGGAATTCAATATTTTCAACAATATCATCCCCAAACAACTTTGCTCCCTTACCCATCAAATAGTACAAATTTAATTTAGAATATGCAATTTCCAAGCAGCGTTTCAGATTACGAACGCCTTTCTCTTCACCTGTAAATTTTTCAACCAAATATCTGATGATGTCATCCTCAATGATGATACTTTGTTTATCCATATTGAGTTCTTTTGATAATTTAGGAATTAAATAGTTCTTACTGATAACAATCTTTTCTTGGACACCGTAACCTTTTGTTTCAATATTATACATTCTGTCTTTCAAAATTGGATTGACTTTGCTCTCATCATTATAGCTGAAAATGAACAAACACTTACTGAGATCGAAATCAATTTCTGAAAAATATTTATCATGAAATTTATCATTTTGTGTTGTATCTGTGAGATGTGTCAAAACGCCAATAATTTCTTCACCTCGTGGCGTTTCACTCACTTTATCAAGTTCATCAAAATATATTACGGGATTTGATGATTTACATTGAATCAAAATATCCACAATTTTACCATACGTGCTTCCTTCATATGTATAAGAATGTCCCTCTAAAAAACTGCTATCAGTGGCACCTCCAAGCGCAATAAAAGCAAACTCGCGATTCAAAAGTTTACTGACTCCTTCTTTTATGAGAGTTGTTTTACCAGTTCCCATTGGTCCTTTGATTGCAATGGCATTGCCAATCGAATTTGGATTTGAAATCCATTGTCCAATCATTTGCATAAATTGGACTTTGGCATCTTTCATTCCATAAACCGCATCATCCAAAATTTGTTGGCTTTTTGAAATATATTCTTGAATTTCTTCTTTAGTATTTTGTTTAGTAATTGGCAAACTTCTTATCTCACCAAAGGGTATCCTCATGAATGTGTCAACCCAACATTTTAATTTATGATATTCACCTCCACCTTCGGCTATCACTTTCATAGCATTAATTTTTTTCATAGCAATGGCTTTGAATTTATCTGGAATATGTTTCGTCTCAAGTAACTGAATACGATAAGGCTTCGTGACATTGGCCAACTTACTTATACTTTCAAGACTTTCAATCATTTGTTCTTGTTCTTTACAAGAGAGTGTTTCTTTGAAGAATTTAAGATCATTGATGCTATGCTTATTTGAAACGAGTTTCATGTATTGTTTAATATTTTTCTTCTTTTTGGATCTTTCATCTTTCTTCTTTTTCTTCAGAACATCTTTTTCAAATTTTTTTACTTCTTTAGCAACATTTTTATTTTTAATCTTGTGATTATTACGAAGATTGTTAATGAAAACCGAAGCTTTTTCATAAAATTCACTCTCGCTCAAATCACTTTTACCTTTATTACTATTGGATTTTTGTTGTTTTGATTTTTCAGAATCATCTTCCTCTTCCTCTTCCTCTTCCTCTTCATCTTCATCTTCGTCTTCCTCTTCCTCTTCCTCTTCGTATTCTTCGTCATCTTCTTCGCTTTCGTCTTCTTCACTGTCCTCATCACTATCATGTTCGTCCTCATACTCTTCATCACTGTCTTCCTCTTCGTCGGACTCGGATTCTTCTTCGGTTTCCTCCTCACTTTCTTCTTCTTCTTGCTCGTCATCTTCCTCACTATCTTCCTCTTCAGTCTCGGTTTCATCTTTTTTTGAACGTCGTTTACTTTTTTTACTTTGCTTCTTTGATTTAGGTGGTGGCAAAATTGTAAACAAAAGCTCCAAATCTTCCGCTTTTTTGGAACATGATTTGCGTTTACTTTTTTGGTTTTGAATTTTGGATTTGGTTTTTTTGGTTTTATTTGCCATATAATCAGAAGGAAATAGTTGCTGCAATAATTTATTATATTCCTTGGGGTTCAATGTGTAATTTTCCTCTTCATAGTCAGACTCTGATGAAGAATCATCACCATTGTGTTTCGAAGACATCCTTTTCTTGTTTTTTGGCATATTGAATATTATAGTGTATGCAGATAAATATTTAAATGTAAATGAAATCAATTTTATTTTTAATGAAGACAAAATTCTCATAAAAAATAAAATTGAAAATAAACTAATATAAATATCCTAAGTTATAATAAGACAGACATGGACAACTCTTCATTCAATAATCCGTCCAAAATCATCGGAATACAGTTTAGTGTTTTTAGTCCCGAAGAAATTGAAAAATACTCTGTCGTAGAAGTGACAAATAAGGAAACTTATGTAGGAATCAAACCCAAAATTGGTGGATTATTTGATCCCAGAATGGGTGTTTCGGAACCAGGAATGATTTGTCCAACTGATGGTATGAATTATATCAATAGTCCTGGTTATTTTGGGCATGTCAAATTAAGCAAGCCAGTGTTTTATATTCAGTACTTAGATATTGTCATTGATATTCTTAAATGTGTTTGTAATAAATGCGGTAAGCTTTTAATTTCCAAGAAAACATACCAGTCATTAATTAATTACCCGCCTGATAAGAGGTGGCATAAAGTTCTAGATCTTTGTAAAAATCCTCAATTGAAACGATGTGGCGATGAAACAGATAATGGTTGTGGGTGCATGTGCGCAACTAAAATCAAACAAGATGGCTTTGCGACTATTGTTGCAGAGTGGTCCAGCGCATCTACTGGTGACAGTTATACAATTAAAATCACTCCTGAAATGGCAATCAACATTCTTAAAAAAATCAGCGACGAAGACGTGAATTTTATGGGATTTTCAAATATTTGGTCGCGTCCTGAGTGGATGATTTGCAAAGTGTTTGCTGTTCCTCCACCAGCAGTGCGCCCATCTGTAAAACATGATGCGCAGCAACGAAGTGAAGATGATCTTACACATATCATTATCAATATTATTAAAATCAACAATAAAATCAAACAACTTACTGAAAACGGAGACCAAGACAATCAAAAAAACATCGACGATTGGATTCAAGTCCTACAATATTATATTGCTACCATGGTCGACAATAATATTTCAGGTGCTTCACCAGTTACACAACGTTCTGGGCGAGCTTTGAAATCAATTAGTGAACGCCATAAGGGTAAACAAGGTCGCGTACGCGGGAATTTGATGGGGAAACGTGTTGATTTTAGCGCGCGGTCTGTAATTACTCCTGATCCAGAACTATCAATTTCTGAGTTAGGAGTTCCCATGAAGATTGCTAAAAATATTACAAAACCGGTTAAAGTCCAAGGATTTAATTACAAATATTTAAGTTATTTGGTTAAAAATGGCCCCTATAAATATCCAGGAGCCAAGATTATTGAAAAACCGAATGGAGTAAGTATTTCACTTGGATATATTGATCGCGACAATGTAAAAATAGAGATTGGTGATATTGTTCACCGACATATGTTAGACGGTGATGTTGTCTTATTTAACCGACAACCCACACTTCATCGCATGTCAATGATGGCACATATTGTGAAAGTGATGCCGGTTGGAGATACGTTCAGAATGAATGTTGCAGATACCAAACCGTACAATGCCGATTTTGATGGCGATGAAATGAATATGCACATGCCACAAAACGATGAGGCGGAGTGCGAGTTGAAGTATTTGGCAAATATTCCAAATCATATTATAAGTCCTGGAAACAATAAGCCAATCATTGGCATCTTTCAAGATTCATTGATTGGCAGTTTCCTTTACACAAGAGAAAATATATCATTTACCAAAAAAGAAGCCATGAATCTGCTTGTAAAAACGAATTGTTTCAATGTGAGCACACTCTTCAATGACGACAAAGAAGAATATTCTAGTTTTGAAATTCTTAGTGAAATTATACCGAACATTAGTTTGAAATACAAAACCGACCGATTTTCAGATAATGAAAGTTACGAATCCTCTAACCGAGTTTTGGAAATCAATGATGGTAAATTGATTAGAGGGCAGCACGACAAGGGTGTTTTTGGAAGTTCGAGCAAAGGAATCATCCATAGGATTCGTAAAGACTTTGGTTCCGAAGCATGCAAAGATTACATTGACAATTTACAAGCAATCATTACTGAATATATGAAAACTACTGGATTTAGTGTCGGTATAAGTGATCTAATTGCAGATGATGAAACTAACCAGAAAATCAATGATATTATACAAGAAAAAAAGGTTGAAGTATCAAATTTGATTGATCAAATTCACCTCGGAATTTTCGTCAACAAAACAGGAAAATCTAATTTGGAAGAATTTGAATCACAAGTCAATAACATTCTCAACAAAGCGTCCAACGAGGCTGGTAACGTTGGTGTAAGATCGCTAGACAATGAAAATAGGTTTGTTTCCATTGTTACAAGCGGTTCAAAAGGCAATAATTTGAATATCTCACAAATGATTTCATGTTTGGGTCAACAAAATGTTGATGGTAAACGTATCCCTTATGGATACACCAACCGCACATTGCCGCACTTTAAACAGTTTGACGACACGCCAAAGGCCCGCGGGTTTGTAGAATCATCATTTATTAGCGGATTGTCTCCTGATGAACTCTTCTTTCATGCAATGGGCGGTCGCGTTGGTTTGATTGATACTGCCGTGAAAACGAGTACAACTGGATACATTCAACGCCGTCTAATCAAAGGAATGGAAGACATACAAGTCATGTATGATTATACGATCCGAAACAACAAAAACAAAGTGATCCAGTTTTCGTATGGAGGTACTAACTGGGACACTACGCTGATAGAGTCAATGAAATTTGAACTCATTGACAATAAGACAATTGATATTTACCAAAACTATAGTTATGAATTCATGAATAAATTCGAAGATATCAATATTAAAAAACCAAGGAAAAATACCCACCTCAAAATGATTTATGACAGCAAAACTTTATTACGATTCAAAGACCAAATGGACGGTTTGAAACAACGATGTCAAAGTGATATTAATTATTTGATTGAAAAACGAGATAAAATGATTACCAAAGTTTACAATTACGAAGACGAACAAAAAATATATTTACCAGTTCATTTTACAAACACAATTGAACGTGTAAAAAATCACTTTCACATCACCACTCATTCTCTATCAAATATTACACCGGATGAGGCATACAAGATTATTGATAGAAAATATGATGTTTTGAAACAAATGTTCAACCCTTGTGAAAAATTCCAAATAGCATATACTTATTACATGAATCCATATAACTTGATTCACAACAATAAATATCACAGAGATGCAATCATATTCCTTTGCGAAAGTGTCATTAATATTTACAAACAATCTATTATAAACCCAGGAGAAATGGTTGGAATGGTTGGCGCACAAAGTATTGGCGAACCGACTACACAGATGTCACTTCACGCCGATGAGCGAATTCGGCTTGTCAAGCGTTCTCGGGGCACACAAATATACGAGTCAATGACTGTGACGATTGGCGAATTCTGTGATTCCATCATCCAGGAAACCCCGCATCTTACATTTAATACCGGACACCCAGATAGCGTCGAAACCATCCTTGATGGTGAGGACTACTTTGTGGTGGGAGTTGATGGGAAGGAGCGTACAGCATGGAATCGCATCTCCCATGTCAGCAAACATCCGGTCAATGGTGATATGATGAAGGTTACCACACGGAGCGGGCGAACAGTTCGCACCACCACAAGTCACTCTCATCTTGTCCGTCGCAACCAGACAGTTGTGCCAATCACCGGCGCAGATATGAAGGTCGGAATGCGCATCCCGGTTTGTAAGCGAGTTGAGACGCCATTTGAATGTGATAAAGTTAATATTTGTGACGTAGAATACAAACTAGATGCTATATTCGGTTGGTTTATTGGTGCCTATCTGGCGGAAGGAAGCATTAACTACCACACTATCGGCATTTCGAATATCTCCGAGCATTACAAAACTCGCACATCCGATGCTGCCAAGATCTTTGGCAAGGTTAGCAAATACAAAGAGCAAAATGGGGAATACGGTCGCTCAGGTACGTCAAGTTTCACGCACAAACATTTGGCAAAATTTATTCGTGAGACTTGTGGGGTCGGGTCTTACAACAAATGTGTGCCGTCGTTTGCGTTAACGGCACCGAAGTCATTCAAATCGGCGCTCATTCAAGGTTACTTTGACGGCGATGGAAACATAAACAGTGATGACAAACATCATCAAATTCGGGCATCAAGTCGGTCCGAACAACTCATTAAGGATATGAGTCATATCATGACCGAGTTCGGCATTTTCGCTACCATTCACAGTGATAAAAAGAATATGTTCAACCTAAATGTCAGTGCCAAGTATGCGCGCACATACAAAGAACACATTGACACTGTCATTCACAACGACAAACTCAATGCGCTCATTACGTATGAAGAGCGAAATAATCAGCATGCTCGTCCAGACACAGTCGAAAAAGTTAACGACTTGGGTAGTATTATTGCCAAGTGCGGCAAAACACTCGATCTCCCTGGACACAGTCGCATGTATGGCAGATGGTCAAAGAAAGATAGCATCGGCGTGCGAACCCTCCAGAAGTACATCAACGAGTTTCGGAATCACCCCTCTGCAAATAATATTGAAGATGAACTTGCCATTCTTCGACAAGCAGCAGATGCTGATGTTGTATGGGACGAGGTTATCGATATTGAGGTTTACCGACCAGACCAGTGTGAATATGTATATGATTTCACCGTACCAAACACACAAACATTCATGGTAGACAATGGTATCATTGTTCACAACACACTCAACACCTTTCATTTTGCGGGGGTCTCTAGTAAATCAAATGTCACGCGTGGTGTTCCACGTATTGAAGAACTATTGACTCTAACCAAAAAACCCAAAAACCCTTCACTTACAATTTATTTGGATAAAAAAACAAGTCTGGATATTAATGCTTCCTACAAAATTGCTTCTAAAATAGAGCACACCAGGTTGATTGATATTGTAAAAAAAGCAGAAATATATTACGAACCAAATGAATTTAAAACTCTTATTGACGAAGATGACAAAATGATGAAAGAATATGTAGAATTTTCGGATATTATTCGTAAATGTTATGGGGAGGAAAATTCTAAAGGAGCATTAGATGACGATATGAATAATTGGATCATTCGCCTAGAACTAAATGAAACCCAAATGCTTGACCTCAACATAAGCAACGAAGATATTCACTACGTTTTAAAAACAGAATGCCCTGCACTCCAAAGCAGTTCTAACAATGTTCAATGCTTCTACACTGACTATAACAGCGACGAAAAAATAATCTTTAGAATCCGCATTAATATCTACAATAAATCTTCAAAGAAAGATGTGTTCATGGAAGAAGATTATATTCATTATGTCAAAACATACATGGATAAAATATTGAATGAACTCGTAATCAGAGGAATTAAAAATATTGAAAAAGTGAACATGAGGAAAATAAATAATTACAAAATTATGAATGACGAAACAGGCAATTTTGATAAAAAGGAAGTATATGTTCTTGACACAATTGGAACCAACCTCAGCGATATTTTGAAATTAGACTATATAGTCAAAAACAAAACATTCTCTAATGATATCATTGAAATGAAAAACATACTTGGCATTGAAGCTGCTCGGAAATGTCTGTTCAACGAAATCTTAGAGGTTATGGAATTTGACAGTACATATATCAATCATCATCATATCCATTTACTATGTGACAGAATGACTTGCAATCATAAAATGGTGAGTATATTCCGCCATGGTATCAACAAGGATGATATTGGTCCTATAGCGAAAGCATCTTTTGAAGAAACTACAGAAATGTTCTTACAAGCGGCTCGGCACGGAGAACTAGACAACATGAGAGGTGTATCTGCAAATGTAATGTGTGGTCAAGAAGGCTATTATGGAACTTCCGCATTTCAGATTCACATTGACAGTGAACTTCTCAAGAAAAACAATGAAGAACTAAATTTGCACAATAAACGAGAAGAAAATTCAGGTGATGTTTATTATGACGAGTTTATGGAACCAGAGGAAATAATGAACGCCGAAGAACAAAAAAATAGCAAGAGCAACAATACATGCTCCATTGAAAATCTTAAAACGGCAACCACACTGAGTAGCACATCTAAAAATTCAATAATCAATAATGATTACGATTTAAATATATAAACAAAATACTAAAAGTACATATGTGTTATGTCTAAAAATAATCAGAAATTCTATAGAAACTATAACAGGTTATACATCATAAATAAGTACAATCGTTTTATACATAATGATGAAAATAGTGATTTTAAAATGAATAACATTCATTTTGAAAAAGAGGACAACTATGAAAGTTATTGGATAATTAATGAATTATATGCGCATAATGAAACAAATGTTTTATATTACCAAAAAAATATTCACGACCAAATGTTTTATGATGAAGATAATATATTTATCATAAAACGAAAACAAATATTTGAAAAGATTCAAAAATTCAATTTAGCACTTTTTAAATTGAAACATATTTTGAAAATGAAGTACAAACAATCAAAAAATGAGAATAATCTGTTCGGAGAAAATTTCAAACCAAACCACGTTGAATTAATTGAAAATGATTCCAAATTTAAATTCGATTATTTTGAGTTATACAACATTGTTGATTCGTGTTTCAAACAAACGTGCGACGGAATGCCGGTAATTGTCAACATTAAAAATCCTTATACCAATCAAAATTTTGGGTTTAATAATATAGTGAATATATATTTTCTGTTAATGAATAACGGACGAATACCCAAATATTTTTACTTGTATTTTCTGAATAACCTATCAAAGAAAAAAATATACGATAAATATCATTTTCATCTTTTCATTGATATCATGAAATATAAATACATACATTTTAAATCAGACATCAAAATAAAGTACATCGACAAAATGTTAGAGTACAACCATTATCATTTATTTGTCAGAAAACGCAATGCATTCAAAATTGAATATTTGAGTAACATTGGATTACTGTTTTTTCTTGCGGTGAAAGTAATAAACCATTATGGGGACGAATACTACCATGTGTATACAAAATACATTCATGAATGTAAATCAAACCTCAAAAATTTTCGGCTGAATGCTGCTGTTCACGACCGTTATACTATCAATAATTATTAAACAAAAAAGAATGGAAATCAGACAAAGAATCTTCTTTTAATGGTTTTGCTATTTGATCACCAAGATCATCTATTTCGAAGAGCACGGACTTTTTATAAGCAGTAAGATAAAAGTCATTTGTTCTTGATGAATAATACACAAAATAATACATTCCTTTTTCGTTATTTTTCTCGTAATTTGATAGCCTTACAACACCCTTGCTTTCGTAATATACAACAATGGGGATATTTTTGACATACGAATAGATCATAAAGTCGACAACGCTCAAAATATAACTTTCATTTTTTATTATTGTTTCTATTGGGGTATTTTTCAAGTCAATGAATCCCTTCCCTTCTTTTCGCCATTTTCGTTCAAGCATTGCTACGCATCTAATTTTTTTTTTTTCGGGCAATTTACAGTCAAAAATGAGATTTTGATATTGTTCAATGAGAGTGTTCTTGATTGAATCAATATTTTCATTTTCAAACTTTTTATAATTATGGGATTTAAGTATAAAAAGGAGCAAATTGAAATTGCATTGACCGATTTGCTTTTCGACAACAAGCCAACTCGTTCTTTTAGGGAATATTTTTCTCCAATAGTCTGTCAAATACTTTGGTTTTACACATTGACTGTTGAAAAACAGATTATATTTTTTTTTGGCATTCCATCTCTTTTGTGGCAAGAAAGATATTGCGCTGGAATCGTCTTCATCTTCTCCAGTGTCTTTACCTTTTGGTTTCGGCATCTTCAACAGAAGTTTGTTCACTTTTGTCGGAAATTTAATTATGATATCGTTGTTGGGTATTTTGTCGAGAGCATATTCATGAACTGCGTCAACAGTGTTGTCTTCTGCGTTCGGCGATGTTGTAATACTACCATTGACTTTGGCGCTTTCTTCTAAACGCGAAGTAGCTTCTTCGTACATATTCGCATTATTCATTAATATTCTTTTTCGCTCCATTGCGTTTGACTTATTCGTTAATTCTTCAAAATCAATATTTCGTTGATCTTCATTTTTGTTCACACTGTTCTTGGGTGCCTCTTCTTCTTCTTCTTCTTCGTGTTCTTCTCCGTCTTCCTCTTCCTCTTCCTCTTCTTCTTCTTCTATATCTTCTCCTTTAGTTTCTTCTACTCCTTTATTGTCATCAATAATGTTGTCTTCATCTTCTACGCCTTGTCCTTTATTGTCATCAATAATGTTGTCTTCATCTTC
>MDTC01219314.1_pt1 | contig 24628 bp, 30 predicted proteins | sample 811181 | NCBI WGS metagenome assembly MDTC01 (sample SAMN05326644, study PRJNA326480) | marine metagenome | isolation source: seawater | place: Pacific Ocean: North | collected 2011
AACTTCTGCCACATATCCATTGCTGTGTCTCGAGATATCTTCTTCTCGATACAACCAGCGACAAACTTGGTCATAATCTCTTCTTTCTTTGCTTGCTTTGAAGCATCGAGACCTTTCTTTGTTAACAGTTTGCGTAATAAATTAGCATCATCAAGGCTAATCCCTTTGCCAAGCCGGTTCGCAAGAAGAGCGATCTGCTCTTGAAATATAAGGAATCCTCTTGTTTCTCTTGTGAGTTCTTCGACGATTTCGTTTTCATACTTTATACTCAGAGGGTCTCTAACAGCCTTAACATACGATTTGTCCACACCAGCAGACAAAGGGCCGGGACGATAAATAGAAGTAATCGCAGAGATATCAATAATCGACTTCGGTTGCGCCCTCTTTGCAAGATTCTGCGCACCTTTCTCCGTGAATTGGAAGATACCCATCCATTTGCCGGATTGGAATATATTCTTATAAACTTCTTGATCATCCAAATTAATTACATCCGGATGAAGATTTTCATCATAATACTTCTTGATATCTTCAAACGTTGGATTCTCAACGCCATGATGATTTTGAAGAATTCGCTCGATAGCTTCCTCCATCATACGAAGAGTCGCAAGACCGAGAATATCGAACTTAATGAAACCCATTGGCTCGAGTTGCCGAACGTTCTGTCCTTCAGACCAAGGAGTCTGTCTTACGCCTTTGGAGGCAATAAGAGGCATATACTTATCTAGATCTGCTCCAATTACCACACCGCCGGCATGACGAGATGTAGAGCGTACTTGCCCCATAAGACCTTCTACGTGAGACTTCACTTTTGGGTGTTGCATAAAGAACTTTTGTAGAGTCTCAGAAAACTCACAGACCTCTTCAAAGGTAGGAGCGTAAACACCAGCACGAATACCGTGCTTCTTCTTAGCTAGAGGAGTTGCTTCCTTAAGCATAGTGTTTGTAACCTTGTTAACTTCGGTGAATGGGATATCATAGAACTTTGAGATATCTTTAATCAAAGACTTCAATTGTAATGTATTGAAGTTAGAGATTGGAACTACAGTATTGGAGCCCCATTCGTCAATAAGTATTTCTTTGAGTACCATAGGATCAGACACATCGTAATCAATATCAGGATAATCCGTGGCGTCCGCTCTGAGGAAACGAGAAAAAAGGAGGCCATACTTAATAGGATCCACTTGTGTAATGCCCAGTGCATAAGCGACCAGCGAGCCTGCTGCTGATCCTCTTCCGGGTCCGGCGAGTTGTACTTCATTTGTTTTATCCACAATTGACTTCATAGTCAAGAAATATTTTGAGAATCCTCGGTCTGATATGACTTCCAATTCATGCTTGAGGCGTGACGTGTATTCCACCCAATTGGTCGACCCTCGTTCGATAGAATTCGATGCCAAAACTTTAAATAAGCCCTCGAAGGATAATTGAGCCAAGTATTCTGCAGGGTGATGGCCAGCAGGTACGACAAAATCAGGCAAACGCACAGTGTTATCAGGGAGAAAGTCCTCAACCCTTTCAAAAGCAATGTGGACCGTCTCCAACAAAGATTGACGGACAATATCATCATCATACTGAATGTTGGAAGGTAAATCAACACAATACCTTTTATAATCGGCCCACATTTGTTCGCCGTTCTTTGGGTACAATTCGTAACCGATCTCATCAACACTATCAGGTAGTTCATCAGACATCCACTCTGGCTTACCTTTACCGAGCCAGCCTATTTTCTTATATAGTTCTCTATCATTCCAAGCGTCAGGGGTTGGGTAATGAGAATCACAAGTTGATATCAAAGGGATACCGAATTCTTTGTGCATCTGGATAACATAGTTGTTTAATTCATGTTGTTCTGGAATTGCATTCCATTGTAACTCACCATACCATCGATCACCAAAGATGCCCAGCATATTGCGAGTCATATCTCTCATACACTCCAGCACAGACTCGGAACCTTCTTCGCGGTTTTCCCAGTAACAACCGGCATAAATACCACCAAGACATGCGGATGCGGCGATGATACCCTCATTATGCTTCTGTAGCAAATCAAAGTCAATACGCGGCTTCCGATAGAAGTTGTCGCCGTGATAAGAAGCCGATACCAACTTAAAGATGTTGTTCAAGCCAGTCTGGTTCATAGCAAGTAGAACAATGTGCCTCTTGCGATTTAGTTCTGATTTAGAGGCAGACTTAGACTCTGCTTCGTTCTCAACGGTTGTTCCGGAGCGAGCGTTGTCGATGTTTTTAGACTTAACTTTGTCTGCGCGATGTTCTTCGAGTTTGATCTTCCAGTCAGCGACAGACTCGATAAAGTATGCTTCAACCCCAAAGATGGGTTTAAAGTCTTTTCCTGCTTTTTTCATGCGTTTAGCGTGAAGTACTTGGTAAGCCAGACCATTCATGTTACCATGATCTGTTAATGCAAGGGCTCTACTTCCATTCTCGAAAGCGTAGTCCATGTGGTCTTGTGGATATCCAAATCCATCGAAAGGGGATCCAACCCCAGAATGAGCGTGCAGCCCAACAAAGTCAATTTTGTTCATGTGTCCTCCATGATCTTATGTGTTGTTTATTATGTTTATAATATAACACACCCCAAGACATTTGTCAAGGGGGAAATGTTAAGTTTTTTATAATTTAATTATCTTATTATTATTTCATCTATAATAGATGCTTCCCATATGCTAATTGGTCCATCGTCAGACCAATAGCAACTGATTAAATTTTCAGGACCAACGCCTTCGAACTCTTCTTCAGTGAAGGGTACTGTATCTTCGCGTAAAAAACCTATATCTACCTCTGCTATTTGCTTGCTACGATAGGTTCCGATTACTTGCCCCGAGTATCCATCTAAAGTGGCGATGTAAATTTTATTATCTTTCTCGTCTTTAAGTTGGGAATATTTTTCTTTTAAGGCTCTTATTGCTTCTGTGGTTTTGTTTGTAGAAACAGCGTTCTCTAAAGCATTATAAATGTTAACCAAATTATATTTTTTTGGATGGCTACCAACTGCTGGTTGTTTTTCCCACACATCAGACAGATATATTTCAAATAAACGATCATTTTTTATATAATTACCAGATTCCATATCTTCAGTTATTGTACCGTGAAGATGTGGCTTGATAGTATAAATAACCTCTAGAGACTCTTCTCTTAAAAACCATTGTTTGGTTTCTTCTTCTTTTGTTAAGGGCCCTATTTTATTAGAAATAAAACCTCTTATTTCACTTCTTAACTGATCGCTTGTTTTTGTGTTTTCAATATTTTTTAGTAATTCCAACATGTGTCCTCCATGGTTGTGTTGTATTTATAATATAATGTGTTATTGTTTAGTTGTCAAGTTTTTTTTATTAAATTTCTTGAAATGGTAACTCTCGGTATTGGTTAAACCAAACAGGGATCTTCTCTGTTGGATAACGCATACGAGGCTTGCTAGCATAGAATTTGCGGTATGACTCAACGATGGAGTCACCTTTGAATTCATCGGGCATACACATCGGCAAGGGTGTGTCGACATGACAACCAAACCTATCGGGGTCGTAAAGATCCAAGACCTTCTCTAGTACGCCAGCGCACTTATGGATCTTGCCGAAGCGTTCTGTATATTCATCAAGCATTGCTAACGTGTGCTCTACGAGCCGCTCGAAGTTGGCTGATGACTCACGTACCCACTTAGTTGATGGGTGGTTAAGGTGAGCATTACGATAAGGTGTGACCTGCTCTCCGTGCTGGTCGTTGATCGCGGTGCATAGCATCTGGACGGATTCCAGTATCATCTTGACTACGCGGTAATTGTCTTGTGATTGGGCTGATTTAACCCAGTCGATGTCGCCGGATGGCGTTTGTTCAATTGCAAATATGTTCATTTGTCCTCCAATGTTATTTATAATATAACCGATCAGAGAATAGTTGTCAAGTTTTATCTACCACTTTTTGCATGACCAATAGCGTGCCTTGGTTTTTGGACCCGGGTTATCACAGTTATGACGAGCACGGAATGATTTGCGTGCTTTCGGGTTATTTTTGCGGATCTTCATTGTTTTTTCGCCCTTAGATTTAGCTGATGTTCCTCCATGGCCGAAGTTTACTTTCTTAATGTTTCCGGTCTTTGGATCCTTTACATAGACCTTAAACTTCTTCACATCACCTCGAGTAGGCTTATTAAGCGTTACTTTTCTTCCTTGGTATTCTGCTTCACCAACCAAGTCTGGGCATCCACAGGATGCTTCTTGAAGCATTTCGAATAAACAACCTTCACACACAAGGTCGCCTTCTTCAAGAGCAGCTCCTTTGAATTCTTCAAGGATCGAATCATCCCCTTCATATAAAAAACCTTCGTTTTTCTTTGCGCTTTTCTTGCCCCAACTTGATCCTCTTCCTTTTTCTTTGCAAGCAGACGCCGTTGGGCGGCATGCGGGATATTTTTTTCTATCTCCTTGGGCGCACTGCTTATATCCGCCTTTTCCATCAGGAGCATTGCAATCAACCCATCCGCCTTTGGAACCCTTCTCCCCTTTGCGACCGAACCAGTCACGAAGCGAGGATTCTTTGCTTCCTTGTTTTTTTTCTTGAATATCAACATCTTTGTCGTCATCAAGAATATAATCGCCATTTTCATGTTGAGCGACGTTAGGCATCTTATTTAATACGCTAACAACGTCCTTCTTGGAAGCATCGGGATATGCTTTCATAAACGGATCAAGCCCAGAGGCTCCGCCTTCGTCTTTCAATATTTGTTCGAGTTTCTCGGGTTTTATGTCGGATTCTTCTTCATATAAGCCCTCTTTCTTTGAGTTGCCCCAGTTCTTTGCGCCAACCTTACGGCACTTAACAAGAGCACCAGAAGCATAGGCCGATGGCCACACTTTGTAGCGCGATTTTACTTTGTGATAGCAAGCGTCTTTCTTGCCTTCTTCATCGAGCATTAGTTCTTCATATACTTCCTTGATAAGTTTGTGCAATATTTCTTTTCTCACTATTCCTTCTCCTTCTGCCAATCAGCAGAAATGTTGTCTTTCGAGATAGGTCCGCCGGCAGCCCATGTATAACAGGTTCTAGCCGAATGACATTTGAATTTATGCATCCAACAATAGCCGAGTTGTCCGTCTTCCTGAATGGATCCGGGCATACACTCTTTCATTCTTGGCGATACATCGAACGCAGCGCAATTAGAGCACTTTGATTTTATAGCGACATCTGGTGTTGTATTCCAATGTTTCGCTGCTTTTATCCAATATTGTTTGTCCGATAGGTTCATTGGACCGTATTGGATGTGCTCGGCCTTTATGGCGGCATTACGATTTTTTGTATTGAGTTCAAGATCTTGTGTGGCGGGTGGGCATACAAGATGCTTGACTTCGTTTAAGAATCTTTTCCAGTTTTCAAATAGTTGTTTCATTGTTCAGAGATAACCTCAACAATAAATAGTACACTTAAAGCGTTTTATTGTTGATTTATCAAATCTTCTGCCCAATTTTCGATGGCTACCTGATCGTGTCCCCTCTGATATCCTACAATCCTCAATTCTTCATCAAGAAAATAAAATGTTGGCCAACTTCGCAAATAAAACTCGTCGCTATCCGTCGGGTCGCTTGTTACCACATCACGAGATCCACCCCAAACCGGCGCGGTTGTTATGCCGTGCTCGACGGTCCAATCTTTTAAGTCCGTAGATTCGGGAGCAACGCCCAAATCGTTTTCAATAAGGATTGTTAGATAAGTGATCTCCGGATAAGCATCTTGGGTGATCTGTACGTCGATTGCGGCTTGGTTGCAAGGATAGCACCACATTGTGCTTAGATCCAAAATGACCGGCTTGCCGATAAGGCTATGAAAGTTTATTTCGTTGCCGTCTTGGTCAATCACGATAAAGTCACAAGGTTGTTTTCCCTCAATGGTTCCACATATTTCTTCTGTCTCGGTGATCGTTTCCGTTTCGACGATAGTTTCTGTCTCTGTTACATACTCAGTTTCTGTTACATACTCAGTGGTTGTTCTGTATACTGTTCTAACTTCTGGCTCACAGGCCAATAGCGCTCCTAATAAAATCATAGTCTTGGTCCTCTATAAGTAATTAGGGGCTTATTGGTCGTTTTTCATCCTTAAAATTCTATCTTCGGCGTATTTTTCTCGCATTGCCGTCAAGCCAGCATCGATCTTTTCAATTGCCTTTTCCAACATATGCTTCTGTTCTCGGAGGTTTTCCACGATTTGTTCTTGGTGATATTGGTGAGTTTTGGCCGCCCTCTCTTCATCTTCTTTATTTTCTTGTCTTTGTTGAAAATTCATCCAAAGCAAAGATGCAGTCCAAAGACCAAGCGGCCCGTATTGGGCCAAACCTTCAATTAAAGTCTCCATTCATAACCCCTCCAATATTTACTACTAAATAGTTCTATAGTTTCCAAAATTCGGAGGATTTTGCGGAATACTTTGCGTGAATTGGCCAAATAATCAGCCATGAAGCAACAAATGTTAGAGCGAGGGGTATGGCGAACCATTCCGGCACAGGATCACAATACCAACCAACTCGATCACGCAATGGCTCCCTCCATTCACCGCCGAATACACAAACAAGGTCATTCTCCACTATACCGTGCAACAAACCGAAGGGGATCAGTAAAAGATAGGGCAATACTGCTATAAATCCACCAAAGTTGATTTCGGATTTTTCGTCTTCTGTAAATTGTATACCACTCATTGTAACTCCTTATTTAATCTTATCTCTGCTTTTTTGAAGAATTCCTCGTCTAGCTCGCATCCGATGTACCCACGGTGCAAATTTTTGGCGGCGAGCAGCGTTGCTGCTGAGCCGGCGAAGCTGTCCAAAACCACGTCTCCCGGGTTGCTATGTTTCTTTATCAATGCTTCCATAAAAGCAAGGGGTTTTTGTGTCGGGTGAAATCTCCCTTTTTCGTGGCAGATAGGATAACGATATACACCATTATCGTATTGCGAGTGAAACGTGGGTTTGCTGACCTTTACGCCTAGGAGAGCGACTTCCCTAGCGTTGCTGAGGTAGTTTCTACTGGAATTTAAAGGGACAGGGTTTGTTTTGATCCATTCGATCAATCGAATTTGCTTGAACCCTGCTAATTCCATTATACGCTTTATATCACTAATCTTCCACAGGTCACAAAAGGTAATCATTGTACCATGCTTCTTAAGAACGCGATAATACTCAAAAACGGAATCTCGCAAATCTTCCAGAGAAAAATTTTCCTCTTTATCCCATTCTCCATGATCCGTCGACACAGCAAAACGCTGCTCTCCAGTTACCACGCTTTTGAAACCTGACGGTTTGCTTATGATGTAAGGCGGGTCAGTTAATACCAAGTCCACAGTGTTGTTTTTTATTTCCTTCATTAACGACAGTGAGTCTGTCTTTTTAAAAATATTCATTTGTCCTCCAACGTTACTTATAATGTAACACGAAAACAATTAGTTGTCAAGTTTTTCGAGAAAGAAAGTATATTCCCAGTCGGACTCTTGAATCTGAAACCAGTAAACGGTTACTATTGCAGCAGTACCTGTTGATTTTAAATGGACTTTCTCATTAACTGATACAATCATGCCTAATTGGCGTTGTTTATCAAAACTATCAGAACTCTTTACAAGATCGCCAACTTTAAACTCCTGCATTGTTATTTGTTGTTTCTAGTTTTTCAATCATGGTATCGTTAACTATTAATTTCATGGGACCGAATTGGACCACGTACCATTCGTCTTCCCTTAGGAACTCGTCTGTTACTCCAGAGACTGAGTCACCAATAACGATACCTATTTGGTTCCTAATTGAACTCTGAGAGACCCCGCTAAACACTACCAAATCCCCAACTTCAAATGTCTTGCTATTTTTATCTGCATTGTTCACAATAATGGTCACCTAATTTAATTAGGGTACCGCAAAGCCTACAGGATATCGAACAACAGTAGTTTACCGACTGCAGTAGTCTCTTATACTTATCATTTGAGCTATAATAATGAATATAAAGGTAAGAATAATGAGATTTTATTCTAACTATTTCTACCTTTTCATCTCTCTCTAATTTTCTTAATAAACTCTCAACTATGTGCGTCCAACCGGGGAACCACCAAAGAGAAATCAAGTCCTCCGAGAAGATATGTTTATATTCATTATATAATTCCCTAACATGCATGGGCATATGGCGTAATCGGCGTTCAAAATCTTTTTTACTCATAATCTTCAAACACCAATTTTCTTACTTCCGCAAACCAAACACCAAGCTCACCGCCAGCGAGAGTCCTTATTTTCATGTCGTATACATCTATAAAATGCTTCTCGTCTCTATATACCTCAACAACAAAGGCGAGTTCAGCAGAATATACAGTAAACTCAACCCAATCGATTTGATGCAGAACAATAACTAAATCCCCTACTTCATAATCGATTGGGTACATTGAGGACATCACAAGATATCCCCGAGTCTACTCTGGTTCTGCTTCACAGTGAAGAGGTGAGCCATTTTCTCTAGCGATATTTTTTGCGACAGATATTTTAGTATCTGCAATCTGCCTTGAATACACACCTGCAACTCCTCGGCCTCTCTTGTGAACACTCATCATTATGGAATACGCTTCTTGGTTTCCTTTATTAAATACTTCCATTAATATAGAAGTGACCAAGTTCATCGGAGTATAATCATCATTATACAAAACAACCTTATATCTTTTTGGTCTTCCAATTCTTTGCTTGTCTTTTACAAGTATGTCCTTTTGTTTTTTAGGCATGTTATGTCTCGGATGTGGTGCTTACGATCAAATTAGCTACTTTATAAGGATCACAATTGCTTGCAGGTCTTCTGTCCTCGATATAACCAACCCAATTATTTTCTTCCATTGCTGTGGGAACCCGAATCGAGGCTCCTCTGTCTCCAACGCCCCAAGAGAAAGTACCGATATGTTGAGTTTCGTGGTCTCCAGTTAATCTACGATCATTGTCCTCTCCATAGCCCTTGATATGGCTGTCATGGTTTTTCAAAAATCTGGACATCAGTTCTTTTATATACTCAAAGCCACCAGTGGTTCTCATTTCCTCAGTACTAAAGTTCGTATGGCAGCCGGAGCCATTCCAATCACCAGTAACTGGTTTTGGTGTTATATCTATATCCCAACCGAAGGATTCTGCTTTTTTATATAGAAGGTATCTGCTGATCCACAGGTCATCACAAGCTTTAAGAGTGTCCTCGTTGAAACATTGATACTCCCACTGCCCCACGGCAACTTCTGCGTTTGTTCCAGTAATATCGATTCCATAACATAAACAATCGATCATGTGATCATTGACCATTTCTCGACCTACTACTTGATTTCCTCCAACGCCGCAATAATATAGACCCTGTGGTTTTGGATACCCACCGTTTGGGAAACCTAGTGGACTATAGCCTTTTGTAATAAAGTACTCCTGCTCGAAACCCCACCAGAATTTTAAATCTGCTCCGTTAGTGAGAGTATCTCTCAGGTCGGCTCTTTGGTTTGACTCGTGAGGAGTGCCGTCTGGATTGAAAACTTCACATAAGACCATATGTTTTGTTTTATCAGATTCATTTTTGTACAGTCTTATTGGTCTTAGGACACATTCAGAACTGCTTCCGGGCGCTTGTTTTGTGCTAGAGCCGTCGTAGTTCCACTCAGGGACATCAGACAAAGTTAATTCATCACCACTATTGTGATTTATAACTTTTATTTTACTTCGAAGATTAGATGTTTTGTAGCCATCCAACCATACATATTCTAGAATTTTTTTGTTCATTTTTTCTCCAATTTTATTCTATGTGACCAGTTCCGATCACTTCCCATTCCATGTGGGTTTCGATATAGGTGTTTTGCTCTTCCCACAAGACATTTTCTATTTTATGTCGAGTCAAATGGACTGCTACAAGCGCCCAAGAAGGATAACTAGCTAGGTATTGTCCGGGAATAGTCATCATCCCTGTGTCTCCGCCAGAGCAGGCGACGTAACCCAGCAGAGAGGCTCCGTCTGGTGTGTATATAGCTAACATCACAGTAAAAGTACTGTTTGATCCATACGGTGCCCACCAAAATGTTGAACCAGTTCTGTAAATCGGCGCTGCGAAAGCATATGCTGGGTCAACAAACCTCAGTTCGTATGGCTCTATGGAATCAAAACCATGAAAAGAGGTAAATTGAGAGAATTCATAATTATCTTCTCGAGACAACAAGTGGACAGTGTCTCTTATATAAAAAGAGTCTGTGTACCAAGATGCATAATAGTCTCCTTGGGCATTTTTATTAGCATATAGAAATGATCCGTTTGCACTAGCTTTGATTTGGGCTCCCATATCAATTAAAGTAACTTGTGGGACTATCTGATTTATACTCTGCACGCATTGTCCTTGTGGAGGCACATGTCTAGTGTATGTATCAGATATCTTTTCATGAAACCTTGCTTTGAATTCAACCGTAATCTCATTTGTCTCGCCCATACAGGCCAAACAAGCCACTTGTCGCAAGTGATAGTGTATATACCCTCCGATGCCTTCAGGGGGCTCAGAAGAGGGCTCTGAGGACGGCTGAGAGGGAGGTGAGGTGTCTGTCGGTATAACACCTTGTGTATCGTTGACTGGACTGGGCACCTTTGAGATCGACACTTCTGTGCAGCTCAGAATAAATCCCATTAAAAAGTATCTCATTCTTCCCCCGTTTGGATCCAGAAGTTATATCCACACAGTACCGTAAAGATACTACATACAGAAAACAATCCCCAACTTGCAGCAATCAATGCTTGACCTGCAAAGTAAAAGTTCACGCACATACAAAAGAACGAAAACCATTTGTTATTTAAATATTTCATTTTTCCTCCAATGATTGATATTATATAATATAACACGCTTTACTGTGCTTGTCAAATAAAAAAACCTCCCGAAGGAGGCTTTTATATTTTAGCTATTTAATGATTTAGAAAACATCAAGATAAAATTGTATTTTAGCCTCAGCACCCTCACCTTCATTTGAGCACATTGTTCCCTTGGTGAACCAATAGAGTCCATTCCAGTAAAGATCTACCTGTGAGCCCATTCCTGCCTGTCGGAAGGAAACACGATTAGCATTTTCCTGACCGCTTTCGCCATAAAAGCAATTGGGTGCAGCCCCAAGATAACTTGTAGGACTATTATCATACCCAGTCGAGGCTCCACCTCCCACTGAAATTCTTTGTATTAACCCAAATAATCTCTCATCTTTATCGGCTGTTCTGATCGAGCAAATATTTGCCGCATCGATTTTCAGCCATACAAGAGATATCTTAAAATGCGAAGAAGGAGCCGGAGGCAAGCTCATCATTATATCACCTGTAAGAAGAGGAACCATAATAACTCGACCATTATCAGCCTCAGTTAGTTGTAGAGTATCTGTTGCATCCAGAATACCAGCAAAACCGCCAGCGCCGCCGCCTGTGGCTCCGTCAGCCCAAGTAACAGTTCCAGAACCATCAGTTGTTAACACTTGATCGGCTGCTCCGTCGGCTGCTGGGAAGGTATAGTTTTGCGCTGCTTGAGCAGCAGATCCAGCGTTTGTAAGAAGGGTATTTTGATCATCACTATCGTTCTCTGGAGTTGAATCATAAAGGATGTTACCTTCTTTTCTGTGTACGTGCATTGTTGCAGTAGCATCTGCGCATTTAAAGAATACTGCGGTATTATCACCCCAAGGAACCGTAAGGGTTTCACGAGCACCAGAGATGGTTCCGTATTTGACCCAAGCGCCAGCGGCGTTCTTAAGATACAAGTCATAATCGGCTTTTGAGAATATGAAGATACCAGTTTGGCCTGCTTCTTTCTCCAGTCCTGCCTCAGTTGATGGTGCGTCAGCGCCAAATGCGTCAGTCATGGCGGCAGAAACCAGCATTGCATCTTTATTTAGTATAGTCATATTGTTTTTTCCTTCAAGAAATTGTATCATAAATAGTATTAGCAATTTCCAAAGAACAACAATTCAATGGCTAATACAGACGCACTCAGGTACACCCTGAATAATTGAGTGAAAAAATTTTTATAATAAAAAAACCTCCCGAAGGAGGCTTTTATATTTTAGCTATTTAATGATTTAGAAATTATCATAATGAAATTGCGTGTGAGTTTCGGTGGCTCCGGAGACCATTATTCCCGTAAGAATCCAGTAGGTTCCATTCCAGTAGAGATCCATTTTAGAACTCATTCCAGCACGAATAACCGAAATACGATTCTTGTTATGCTGCGATGGGGCCCCGTGGAAGGTATTCCCATCTGCACCAGCATAACTCTGTGGGCTCATATCAAGACCATTCGAAGCGTAACCAGTATCACCACGTTGGAGTCTCTGTATGATCCCGTACATTCTTTCATCTTTGTGGCCTGTTCGAACACTAAAGTAGTGGGATCCGCTGTAGCGAAGCCAAACGACAGATATTTTGTAGTCTGCGGAAGGTGCGGCGGGTAAAGAAATCATCGTGTCACTAGCGATAGGAGGAACGAAGATGGTTTTCCCGTTATCTTCCATTGTAAGGACCATGTCGTTGGATGCGTTTTCAATACCAGCAAAACCGCCGCCGCCGCCGAGAGCTGCACCTTTCCAAGTCAAATCGCCACCATCGACGCCAAGATCACCGGATTCAAATTTGATTGAATTATCTGATAAGAACAGATGACGGACTTTTTTATCAGCAGATCCAAGGTCATAGGCTTCATTGGTATCGGGGATAATGTGTCCATCAAATGTAAAACTTGATGCCGCGCAATCGGCAGATCCGTCAGCCCAAGTAACAGTTCCAGCACCATCAGTTGTTAACACTTGATCGGCTGTTCCGTCGGCTGCTGGGAAGGTATAATTTGATGCAGCCTGAGCCAATGTGGTAGCATCCACAAGAAGGGCATTTTGATCATCATTATCGTTTTCTGGAGTTGAGTCGTAAAGGATCGCTCCTGTTTTTCTATGTACGTGCATTGTTGCAGTAGCATCTGCGCATTTAAAGAATGCCGCTGTGTTCTCGCCCCAAGGAACTGTTATGCTTTCACGAGCACCAGAGATGGTTCCGTATTTGACCCAAGCACCTGCGGCGTTCTTAAGATACAGATCATAATTTGTTTTTGAGAATATGAAGATACCAGTCTGGTTTGCTTGCTTCTCTAATCCTGCCTCGGTTGTCGGTACAGAAGCACCAAATGCGTCAGTAAGGTCGGCAGTTACCTTCATTGCATCTTTGTTTAGTATAGTCATATTGTTTTTTCCTTTTTATGATTTATAGTTTTTTAATTATTAAGTTGGTCGAAGCGTTTCTTGTTAAAACCCTCAACCGACCATGCATAGGGGGATTGACATGGCCGTCGCGTAGGACATAAACACCCACTTTGACACCGGCGGTGAGATGGGCTATAGTACTAGTCTGTAAAATCTTTGAACTGAAACCCTCGGATTGTTTACTTTTAAGATAGCCCTGTGCTAGTTTATGGATCCCATCCAAGTCTGACGTTTCCGGTGTTGAGACATCAGAGGTAATCACCAATTCATACCTTTCGTCGGCTAAAGGTTGTTGTACCCTCACCATTACACTAGTGCTGATTTCGTAATATCCGTCTTCTGGTGTGATGAATTCATGCGTACTTGTGTCCAAAGGTGATGTGTTAAAATTACTCATCACAGTTGTGGACAAGGGGAGTTTGTTATAAATATTGTTATTGTTAAAAGCAAGATCACCACCCGTCAGCGTTGCTTTGAGGACTTTTATGTCCGCATTGGAGCCTGCAGCACCAGTTGCGCCTTGAGGCCCTTGGGGTCCTTGAGCACCGGTAGCACCGGTAGCACCAGCATCACCTTGAGCACCGGTAGCACCAGCATCACCTTGAGCACCGGTAGCACCTTGAGCACCGGTAGCACCTTGAGCACCGGTAGCACCTTGAGCACCGGTAGCACCTTGAGGGCCTTGAGGACCAACGGCCGCATCTTCCCAAGAGTATGACCAGTCATTGGCGCCGTTTTTTGTTAAAATTTGACCGTCAGTACCGCCGGCTGGTACTCCGGGATCGATTGAATACCAATCATATTCGCCAGTCTGAGGGACGTTAGATGCTAGTACTTGAATACGACTTGTGTTGGTTATTTCCGGAATTAATTGGTCGGTCGAGGGATCTTCCCATGAATAACCTCCAGAACCTGCGGTACCATCTGCTGTGAGAACTTGGCCTGCTGTTCCCAGAGTGGGCACCACCCTTGGCTTTAACCAAACCCACTTGTTGGGTGAATTCTGACCTGTGGAATATAGAAGCCGCATAAAGCCGTCCCTTGCTGCATTGGGTGCTCCATCAAGAACATGGTCTTCCCATGTAATGTTTCCTGCTCCGTCAGTTTTCAAAATTTGACCGTCAGTACCATCAACATCAGGGAGATCGTATGCATCAGATTGAAACGAAGTCGCACCAGATTGGCTGTACAGAGTAAAATCATCATCATTTGGATCATTTGGTGTATTGTCCACTAAAATGTTGTTGGTTTTTACATGAACATGTATTTGCAACTTAGGATTAATTGCGGCAAAACAAACTGCTGTATAATCTCCCCATGGATAAGTTAAGCCTTTATTTACAACAGGAACTTGTGTGATATCAGCATGTTGCACCCATTGGCCGGCGGCATTTTTAAAGTATATTTTATATCTATCTCTTGCAAAAACAAATATACCAGTTTGGCCGGGCTGTTTTTCGAACCCTGCTTGCGTTGTTGGTGTTGCACCGACAACAAATGCTTCTGGCGTATTAGCTGAAGCGATTGTGTTAGTAGTCAAAAGACTCATTGTGTTTTCCTCCAAGAATTTATCAATAACTAGTATTCTAGAATCATAAAAAGTGTCGAAAAACAGGGTACAAAACGGAATATCAGGTATATACTGGTTTATTAAACTATGGTTTTTTTATACAAAAAAAGACCCCTAAAAAGAAGTCTTGAAATGGTGGAGGTAGCGAGGATCGAACTCACGACCTTCTGCGTGCAAGGCAGACGCTCTCCCAACTGAGCTATACCCCCATTTGTATTTTTTAATTAGTTTATTTACAAATTTAAGGCTCCAATAACGGCTTTTATAAATACATCGATCGATGCTGGTTTTGGGATTCTATCATCCACTACTTCTGAGAACATTGATATGATGTCATAATCAAAACATGCTGTGTGCATTAGTACCTTTGGTTTATCTTCCATTTTATTAAGGAAATCGATTAACTCTAGTCCCCCGAGGTGCTGGTATTCGCCTTCGTACATCTTCGCTCGATTTCCAAGAGTGTCCTCTGCTCCTTCGCCAATCGGAATGAATACATCTAAAACGACCAAATCAAATTCAACATCACACATTAAGCGGATGGTACTTCGTACATTAGAGGACAAATAGATATTCATGTTATCTTGTGTTGCCTGTAATATACTGAACGCTACGTTATATCTCTCAGGTGAATCGTCAATAAATAAAATGTTGGCCATGCTTTAATTAGGTCTCGTGGATTCCGAACGTATATAAAAAAATAACCCGACAATGATATGTCGGGTTTAAACTATAAAAGTTTTTTATTTTCTACCAATTTATACCAGTGGTAGCAGCCAGCCTCCAATAGTCGTTTACATCCGGTATGAAAACCACATGCACGGGCACACTGAATACTCCTGCCGGCTGTGTCCAGCCAGCGGCTGTTACTAAGTGAAGATAGTTCCCTTGATTAGATGGGTCTGCTAAAGTAGCATTGGCTCCAACACCAAGTTGTAGTCTTTTGTTAATTTCAAATCCTACCAGCCCATTCACAGAAGGTATTAAAAGACTTTGCTCCAATCCACCAACGGTAATGTTCTGGATGAATAGGAGATCAAGCCAATCGCCACCTTCCATGGTCTGTTGAGCTTCAAAGCCCATCGTGAACATACTAGGGTTTTTTAGTTTTCCGCTATCTGTTCCTTTGTTTATATAACTATATCCAAAGCGCAATCCTTTTCGGTGGCTCCACTCAAGTGTCGGCGGTTCTTTCGAGGACTGCTTTGTTTGTGTTGGTGATTGCCACGGCCCAGCAGTGGCTGGTATACTGGACAACACAAGAGCAGCTAGCCCTATTGATATTTTTTTTATCATCATTCTTCCTTTGTTTTGATTAAATTGGTGGACTCGAGGGGAATCGAACCCCTGTCCGCGCTAGTCTTAGTTTGAGTCATTCACATGCTTGTCTAGTTATTTCCCTCCTAGCGAGGTATCCACTGCATGTTATACTCTATAGTCCGTGGCCGAAAGAGTTGTGATTTTTGCAACTATCCTGTTGTTTTTGCCCGTCTTGGATAGATGGTTCAGGGCGACCACCCGATTAAGCCGCTAAAGCGACTTCGTCGAAAAACAAATTATTGTTTGCGTTTATAAAAATTTGAACGATTAAGGCTGATTCACGCCTGCATGCACTCTCCCCTTGATTCTAGCCCGTCGAAGCCATTGCGAGCCCATAATAAGATTTTAAGGCTCTCGCCTACCTTGTGGTCTACTCCTGCTCTCGATCATTCGAATCCTGTATCTATCCCATAATATCTTTTAATATCTTCTTGACTCTCTTTGTCGTTCCATAGTTGATGCGATGGATATAGCCCGAACTCCTGTTTGGTATCCTCTACGAGTTGCTTGGTGGATGCTGCATATGAAGTGAGAACAAGCCCCATTACAATAGCAACCCAAAGTATAAAATTAATATTCTCTAACATACTCACCTCTTTTATATATTATAACCTATCAAGAATATCTTGTCAAGTATTTTCGTAAGAATATACCTGTTTAAGAAAACCAAGTACCGTTTGGTCTTTGCAAGCCTGATCGTCTTCGCAATTAAATAGTAACCAAGACCAAGTATTTTGCTTCTTTTTCAAGATCGCCTCTTCTCTTTCTATATCTAATTTTAGTGAGGAGATGATTGAGTCATAGTCCTTAAATTCTAGATCATGTTTTGCAGCTATATCAAAAAGGGTACCCCAATTACATTCATCTATCGCTCTCATTGCTATTTTAAATATCTCTTCTTTTTCATCCTTATCAGGGTCTTCGGGATCAAGTGCATCTGGGTGGAACTTCTTAGCGATTTGTCTGAATAAACTTTTCGAGTCATATTCCTGTTCTTGAATTTTTTCCTCAACACCCTTAACGGTGGTGTTAGATGCCTCGACCAGTTGTTCTATTCTTCCTTCCTTATCTTTCTTTAGATCCTCTAGGTCTATATTGCTTCTATCGCAATAATCATTTACGCACTCAGTAAAATACTCTTGCATTTCGTCAACAATCTCGCATGTAGACTGTAACTCTGAAGATACTGATCTGTACTTGCTTAAAAGTCTTTTGAATCTAAGGTTCTTCTTGCTCATCGTCCTTTAAATAGGCTTCTGCAATTGGTTTGTATCTTTGATTTATAAGAATTGTCTTTGTTGGTCTTTTTATGTTATTGTCGATATTACCGGCCATGAAGAGCTTGTATTCTTGCCAAGAGCTGATATTCCAGTAATTATCTACCTTTATCTCATGGGCTTCATCTGTGTTGAACGGGGCAAACACTTTTTCAAGCTCAAAAAACCTCGCAGACCACCTTTCTTCGATGGGCAATGCTTCGTATTCTTTATAATCAACTCCCGGCTTCCATCGTCCTGTCCCAGAACGTATTATTTTACGAAACTCTATAAATTCATCTTTTCCAAACGTGAAGGAAGAATAAAGATTATCCTTCATTGACTTCCCGTTGGAAGTGAGATACACGTTCTTAGAGGATGAAATTGTTTTCCTATGCTCTCGAAGCTGCCAAGCGGGAAAATAACCATAAGGGAAGCTAACGTAATATTTATTTGGTATCAACCACCTTGATAGCTCGTCTGATATTTTGAAAGCAGTTAATGAACCGTGCAATACACTCCAAGCAAGACAATCACGTTTATCTCGATCTTTTGGGTGTATTGGAACGTAATATACAGGAATTTGACGTTTACTATCGTTAGGTCGAGGATCGAATTTGCGGTAAGACCACACCGGATCACCGACAAAGTCACCGATTTTCTTTTTTATCAAAGGCCCTATATCATCATTACAGATTATCCAGATTGTATCACAGCCAGCCCAAGCACACTCGGCGACTGCGGCCTCTACCAAGCTAAAGTCAGGAGCGATTGGGGTTAAACAATCCGGCCATATCTGATCAAAATCCAAAGGTTGTCCCGCTACCGGAACTATTCCTGCTAAGTGGAAGTACTTTGTATTATCTTCTCTAGTAACTTCCATGTGTATCCTTGTTGTGTAGGCATATCATAAACTTCTTTCAGTGAAATAGTGGGCTTAAAATCTGGTTTGGTTATTCTTTTATTAAATTCTATTATGGGTGAAGTGTGAGTTGCGATACCTCTTGAATTATATCCAGTCGTCCTACCTTTTATACCAGCTTTTTTAATCATTTGCAGCATTTTTAGTCTCGAATAAACCGGAGACACTTCAAGATCTTCAAGTTCATCGTCCCTTAGGTAAGAGACTCCAACCAAATCCTTAACATTATTGTTGACCCTATCTCGCTCGGAAGAATAAAAAATAATTTTTTTTATAAAATTATCATCGTGATCATTGATGTGATCACAGGTGTGAATAGAACCAGACCGCCAATCAAAATAATCATATACATAATACCAACCTGTTTCATCGTTATCAAACACATTAATATTCTCGCACTCAATAATGATTTTCTGGTTATTGTTTGTGACCACTTCGACTATTTTATCGTTCATACGAGCGTTTGTTACATTATTCGGGAACAACAGTAGTCCGGACATACTTAACAAAAAACACAGTCTATCCCAAGCCTGTTGGGGGTTTGAATCTTCGATACCTAGGAAAGCGAAATCATATTGTGATATGTGTTCATCAAACTTAAATGGAGGAGATGGTTGTGTTAATATACAGGGAGTCTCAGTCTTAAAAGAATGCAGTAAGCAAGTTAATGTCCTTCCAATGTTTAAGTCACTATAATATAAATTTAATTCTTCCACTAATACCTCATCGGCCGAATTTGTCCATCATTGCTTTCATATCAGCAAGGGACATTTCGGGTTCATATTCTTTTCTTTTTGTTTTCTCTGGAGGCACTGCAGGTACCTTGTCTGATTCGACATAGTAACCTTTTGACTTCAACAGTGGTCTTATAAACTTTCTCATGGCCTCATTCGTGGTCATGTAGGCATCATTTACTTGTACACCATTTATAACTCCCACACTAACGGCCAATGTAGTTGGGTACATCTGGTTCGAACGGTCCTTAGATACAGAGTCGATTACTGATTTCATTAATCCTGTTTTTAACTGTTCTTTTTCGGACTTAGACAGTCTAGATTCAAGAATATCAAATTTTCTATTAATAATAAAAGAAACCGCTTCATCGCTACCAGCACCGTGTGCGGCGTTTGATGACCAATATAAAGACAAGCCTATGGCTGCTCCACCTATTACTTTATCAAGTTTTTCTGGTTTTGTAAACTTTTCTTTTGCAGTAGATTTTAAGTCGCCAAATAAGCTTAAGAATTCTTCATCTTGTAACATTTTATACTCTTCATCCCAAGTATTGTATGCTCCAAAGAATATATCTCGAACCTTATCAAGTATAGTGTCTTTTTCTTTGTTTTCTTTTAAAAAGTTATTCCAATTCTTCAGTAATTTCTTCATCGGTTCGGGCAATCCTGTCTAAAAATTCTTCTGGTATATGCTTAAATAGTTGTCCGTCAACTATTAAGTCGTATACAATGTATTCAATCTTTTCATCAAACTCATATTCATAAATTACCGTTGGTTCTGATGATATTAGACCAACGGAGGCTCCAAGATAATTGAACAAGTCCTCTCCAAATTGATTAAACTGAACTAAGTCTCCTCTCTTAAATACGCGCTGATATGAATGCATTAACAGCCTCCGGCCAGAGATCTTTAGTTATATCCAAGCAAGCGTTTGCTACATCCTGTATTTCTTTTTGTGCGCCTGCGTGGGTTCTGAGTCCTATAAATTTCAATAAATTATTGAGATTTACGGTGCCATAATACTCAGTATACATGGATTGAGGTAGAGTCATTCTTGCTTGTTCTCTGCTCACTCCTTGGTCTAACAAAGAATTAAACAAATTTAAACAATTATTGTGGTGGATCTTTAAAGCATTAGACGCGCATAGCTTAAATCCGGGATATGCTGGGTCCGGCATTACAACCGGATCTATTTCATCATGATTAGACGATTGTCTATTTGATTTATGTTGTGTCCTAAATGTTTCTGGACAGTAAAACGATAAATCTTTGTCTGTGTATCTTCTTGAGATCTCATTGTAACTCCAAGTACGGTGTCTCATGTGCTGAGAGCGTACAAATAAAGGGACAATAAACTTGAAGGTAACCACGTTATGCTCAAAAGTACTAGTGTGTTTGTGTTTAACAAGATAGTTAACTAATTTTTTATCTCGAGCATCTAATTCTTGTTTCTCCACTCCAAATGAAACACGGGCACTGTTCACAATTGTGAGGTCAGAGCCCATGTGGTCAATATATTGCACTTTACCTATATCATCTGAATAGAGAGAGATTGTCCTCTCATATTTCATTCTTCACCTTCTTCGTAGAGTTCTAAGCCGAATTTCTTTCCGGAGGTTGGATCATAAGATACATTATCATCAACACCTTTGAGATCCCTGTCTTTGATAACAAATCCAGTTTCTTTAGAGTCCGGATCCTTTCGATATCCCATGTCGTTATCGTAATCGACCTCATACATTGTGAAGGCCATAAAATTTTCACCTTCCTTAATTGCAATTCTTCTACCGAACACAAAACCCCATTGTTTGAATTCACGATTCAATTGATCCATTTGATCTTCTGATACATTTAGGATAACTCTAGATTTCTCTGTGAGACCACTGAATATGCCACCTATCGCCATTGATTTCAAGCCTAGCTCATTTAGTCTTATTTTTAACTTTCTATCCAGTAGTACGTTAAGTCGCGGATCTGGTGCTGTCGCCATGGGGTTCTGTCCTGACATGATTCCGACAGTTCTAATATCTGAGTCTCCTTGTAGGATACCCATAAGTTTGTCATATTTGGGCTCCTTATCCTCACTTATAGTAGGTGTCTCAAGAAGGACAGTTTTATTCCTGTTCTCAAGTATGACCTGCTTGATCATTTCTTTTAATTGTTCTTTCTTCATTTTTCTAGTCTCCCATACACATAGTTTTCTAACACTAGATAATTAGTTTCCCCGGCTGCTTTTAACTCTTGTATCATACTTCTTTCGACGACTATTCTGTTGCCTATATCTACCTCAATCTTACAATCCGATGATATTCCGAGGACATCACAAATAATGTATGGTGATTCTGGTTTCTTGTAGCTCTCGGGGAGAACTATCTTTGTTTCCTCTTGTTTCTCGAAGCTTGGGAGCACGAGAAGGTGTCTATTAAGTGGCTCAAGGTACATCATTCCTCCAATAATTAATATAAAAAAATACCCTTTAGTATATTACATATTATAACATATTAAAAGGTATTTGTCAAGTATTAATTGTGAGAATTTTTCTTTTCTTGAATTTCAGATCTCAGTTCCTTCAATTCCTTGATCGCAGAAAGGGCTGCCTTTCTTGCTCGAGGAGCGGCGGCTTTGTATCCATAGGTCCCAGCCTCAACCTTATCAACATCGGCCATTGCAGTTCTAAGCTCCTCAATGATTAATTCGAGTCGTTCTCTCATTTGTTTCTCCTAAAAAATTTCACAAGATCCAGCGGCACATGCTAGTTCTCCAGACAAGTTTGTCTCATCTTGTTCTTCTGTAATTAGATCCAAATCTATTCTTTTCATCAATTGAGACAAAGAATTGTATTCTTCCTCAGTACAATCTTCAAATGGAGCTTGGACATACGTGTGATCTGAGAAGGGTAAAACTGATAAACCATTGTAGCACTTTCTATTTAACCACATCCACTCTCCAACCGATTTCCATTCATTTGGTTTTATTGTTATCGTCGCAGAAACATTGTGTGTGTTTTGGCCCTTAGTGTGCCCTCCTTTGATCCAAGTGTCGCTAACGGACTTTACCCTTCGAAGCATATCCAAAGCGCTCTCGTGACGTGTTATGGCCCCTTTAGGTGCCTTCTGGGGTATACTTATTATTGCTGTATCATGTGGACGGAATTTGTCGTCCTCAATTAACTCTGGGATATTGTTTACCAAATAATCATATATCGCCTCGTTTTTCCCCACACGAATTCTACGTATATAATAATCGTTGTGCCAAGCATGAATCCCGCTTGAGGTACCTAGAGTCAAAGAGGTTGTTCCTGCTGGTTTTACACAAGTTGTCCGAGCTGCAGGTTTTATTCCAGCTTGCATTGCGATTCTTCTGTTTTCTTTCTTAACAACCAATGATGCTGCCGTCATATCTAGTTCTAAAACATTACCGCTAGCAATACCGGTCATTGATACTCCTATAAGCGCATCTTTCTCCGTATTACGCTTCCAAATAGGTCGAAGATAATGAAAGTCAGTATATGCAGCTTGAAGTGTGCCGATAAAAGTAGCAGCACGAACACGATTTTCAAGCTCAGTTTGGTCATAAACATCACTTACGTTTACCTCCGTAAGATTACAAAATTGATTTGGTCGAAGACCTATTTCACAACAGGGATTGGTTCCCCAGTCTTTGTCATTTGAGAAGTAGAATCCCGGCTCTCCGCTACCTGATTCACGTACTCTATCCCATATAGACATAAAAGTGCTCCGGTCAATACGATGCCGCATAATGACATCAGAATTGTTAGCTCTGCCGCGTTGGGGGTTGAGCTCCCACCAGCTTCCTGCTTTTGCTGCGAGCATTTCTTCGTCATCAGCAGAGAAAAGGGATATGAGAGCAGCCCTCCTAATGCCTCCAGCCAGAACTGCGTCCGCAATATGACAGATGATATCATGAACCTCAATGGGAGTAAGTTGGTCACCAGTTTCTTTCGCATCTAATATTCCTTCTACTTTTACAATACATTCTTTTAGTGGCTGTGGGCCGGGGGCCTTTCCACCTGATGTAACTAGTCTTGCTCCTTTCGGACGGATATCTGAGAAGTCAAAACGTAACCTAGATGTCCCTTTAAAATAAGAAGCAACAAGCGCCTTAATAGCATCGGACCATCCTTCAATCGAGTCACCAATAAGAAACCTACGACTCCTTGAGGAGGGCTTTCTGATCTCTGGGAGTTTTTCTACATGATGCTTTTGAACAGAAAATCCAACTCCTGTTCCTCCAAGAAGAAGGAACATGACCTCGCCGAACACACGATAATCATCTATTGGGCAAAAAGCGCAATTAAAAATACGATTAGGAGACACCTCGATTGGTTTGCCACCGAACTGCATGGATCGCATCGAGGGAAGAACCTTCTTATCATAAACATATCTGTATGCCGAGACGATTTCTTTCTTTAATTTTGGGAATTTCTTCATATGCATCTTCATATTCCGAGTCACGAGCTCTTCCCAATTCTCTCTTCTATTATAATCATCTAGGTACCTCGCATATTTCATATGCACAGTAATATCAGATAATATTTTTTTCTCTAAATCCATTCCTGTTCTCCTATTTTGCTTGTATTTCTTGATATTTCTTTTTAAGAAGCGTAAGTGCTTCTGCTGTTGATTGCATTACATCAACATTCTCATCCCTGTCTAGTATTTTAATTGTTACATCAGACCAATCCACAAATGTTTGAAACACCATTCCGTCAGGTCCATTTCTATTTTTTGCAATAAATATCCTACCTTTATTAGCCTGCTTGTCCTGCACTGTTCTGGACAGAGAAAAAATAAAATCCGCAACAAAACACTTATTAAAGGCTTCAGAGATGGCCTCCATTGTTATCACTTCGGCATTAAGGCCACCGCGATTAGTTTGTGATGCTGTCCAGACAGGCATTTCATAAATTTGAGCCAAAGCTCTTAGGTTTTCATATGTTTCTTCAAGTTCATGTCTCTTTTCGCCGGTTGTGCGGACTGGTCTAAGTAAATCTGCATAATCGACTAGTATCATGTCTGGCTCTATTCCTCTTTTCTTGAGTTTTTCAATATGATTCTTGATAGTCTGGACTGATGCTGATTTAGTTGGGTATTCTTTAATAATTAAGGACCCATCTACACCTTCAATCTTAGTTAGGATTTCCTCTTTTCGATCTCTCATTTCATTCAGTGGGATACCAGTCAAGCAAGAATCAAATCGACCTCCGACAACGGTGTCTTTAAGCTCCAAAGTATAGTATACGACAGTCTTTCCTTGCTTTAAGGCCTCTGCGGCCAAGTGAACCATTATCATTGATTTACCGGCACCTGTTGGAGCTATAACAACACCTAATTCGCTCTTACCAAGCCCTCCTTTTACAATCTCATCCATTCTAGGCCAACCTGTTGAGACTGGGTTACGATTTATGATTTCAAAACGAGCCAAAGCATCCTTATGGTACTCATGGCCAAAATTGTTATCCGTTCCTAGTTTCAATGCATCTTGGATTACCTTTTCAATCTCATCAAATGACGATGACTTGAGAAGTTTAACTGATTTCATCATAGCGCCCTTAAG
>MDTC01030696.1_pt1 | contig 24610 bp, 28 predicted proteins | sample 811181 | NCBI WGS metagenome assembly MDTC01 (sample SAMN05326644, study PRJNA326480) | marine metagenome | isolation source: seawater | place: Pacific Ocean: North | collected 2011
CAGTTCTGTCTATCCTACTATATCTTCTGGTAAGTCAACTAAAGTTATTATCATATCTACCCCTCACGGGATGAATATGTTCTATAAACTCTGGCATGATGCTGAGAGAGGTAAGAACGAGTACACAACAACAGAAGTACACTGGTCTCAAGTACCAGGTAGGGATGCTGAATGGAAGAAACAGACGATTGCTAATACATCTGAAGAACAGTTTAAGGTTGAGTTTGAATGTGAATTCTTAGGATCAGTTGATACATTAATATCTGCTGCTAAGTTACGTACTCTGGTATATGAAGACCCATTGAAACGTAGTGCAGGGTTAGATATCTATGAGGAACCTATTAAGGATCATATCTATGTTATGGCTGTTGACGTTGCTAGAGGTGTGAGTAAGGATTACTCTGCATTTACTGTTATTGATACGACAGAAATACCATATAAGTTGGTTGGTAAGTATAGGAATTGTGAGATTAAACCAATCATGTTCCCTAACATCATCCATAATGTTGCAATGGCATACAATCATGCTTATGTGATGGTAGAAGTAAATGATATTGGTGGGCAGGTAGCAGATATACTACAGTTTGATCTAGAGTATGATAACCTTCTCATGTGTGCTATGAGAGGTCGTGCAGGTCAAGTAGTAGGACAGGGATTCTCTGGTAGTAAGACACAGTTAGGTGTCAAGATGACTACTACTGTTAAGAAAACTGGTTGTTCTAACCTTAAAGCATTGTTAGAGGATGACAAATTACTTCTTGCAGACTATGATATAATATCTGAGTTAACTACCTTTATTCAGAAAGGACCAGCATGGCAAGCAGAGGATGGTTGTAATGACGACCTCGCTATGTGTTTAGTTATCTTTAGTTGGGTTGCTCTTACTGATTATTTCAAAGAGTTGCATGACTCTGACGTTAGAAATCAGATCTATCTAGAACAGAAAGAAGCAATCGAAGCAGATATGGCACCCTTTGGTTTCATTGAGAATGGGCTTGAGAGTGAAGTTTTTGTTGATGAAGATGGAACTACTTGGAAACAATCTGAAACATCTGAATATGGTGAGTCGCAAGGAGAATATATGTGGGAATACCTTTACTAATGAACATAGACAGGCAGATTGGATTAGAACATCTATTATTTGTTCAGCGTAAATGTAGAGTTTGTGGAGAATCAAAAGATTTATTAGAAGGATTTTACCTTACACGTAAGGATAGAGGTGATCTTCCTTCAGCATACTCCTATGAGTGTAAGAAGTGCACTATAAGTAGGGTTAAAGAGAGTAGACATAAATGTAATTGCACTCAATCATATCCTGATTGGTAGTTCACGTGTTGTTTCCCCGTTGAAAAAGTAGTTTTTAATAAATAATTTCAGCATCAGAACTGAACATTCTCAGGAGATAACAGATGGCATCGACGCAGCTTTCCCCAGGGGTTGTTGTACTAGAGAGAGATCTAACAACAGTAGTAAACGCAACGGTAGATAACGTTGCTGCTATTGTAGGTTCATACGAAAAAGGACCAGTAGAAGAAGTAATTTCAATTACTTCCGAAGCAGAACTACTCTCAGTATTCGGCAGACCCAACGATTTTAATTACGAGTATTGGTTCGCAGCAGCACAATTTGTGTTGTATGGCGGTACTCTTAAAGTTATTCGTGCAGATAACGCATCACTAGCAAACGCTATTGATACTGCACAATTTACTGTCACAAGCTTTAGTGCTGCTGACACGACTCTAACTGTCGCTGACTCTACGGACTTCGACGTTGCAGATATCTTACTAGTTGATGCTGAACTTTTAACAATAGGTTCACTCTCTGGTAATGATGTTGTTGTAAGTCGTGGCCAACTATCTACTTCTGCTGCTTCTCACGTTGCTGGTGCTAACATAACGTTGATTGAAGCTGGTGGAACAAATACCACAATTAATGAAGGTGGTACTTTTTCAGATAGTGACGTAACACTAACAGTTACATCTGCTGCTTCTCTTGGTGCATCAACTAACGACTACATCAGAATTGATGATGAGTTCTTAAGAATCACTGGTGTTGCTGGTAACGACCTAACTGTTACTCGTGCACAACTTGGTTCAACTGCTGCTGCACATACTAATGGTTCTACCGTTACTATTCAGACAGTAACCACAAACAAGACAACTATTAACGAGCAAACCTCAACAGGTATTACTCCACCATTAGTTAAAAATCTTTCCTCCTATGAGGCTACTGTAGAAACCGCCACTAACAACTGGAAGTGGGGAGCACGTAACCCAGGAATTTATGGTAACTCTCTTCGTGTTGTTACTACTGACGTTGGTGCTGATCAGATCATCTATTGTTCACAACCTCCTACTACTGAGTGGGCGTTTACAAATGGTGCTGAAGTTGCATACTCTGCAGCAAACACTTATGCTAAGGTTTATCACTACAATGTAGTTCTAACTCTTAAGACTGGTTCAACTCTAGTTGGTGACTGGGCAGCAGATAATTTCTTTACTGCTAACTCTGGTAACGTAACTGGACGTGTTGTTGCTTGGGATCGTAAGACTCGTAAGTTAGAGATCACAATCGACTCTAGTTCATCTGATGTATTTGAAGTTAACGATGCAATTACTGAACTAGCAAATAACTCTGGTTCTGCTGGTAGTGCAACTGGTGACTCTGGAGAGATCGAGAACATTCAACGTCGTTTATACGTATCTTTGAATACTGGTTCACCACGTTTCTTATCTAACCAGACAGTTAGCGATGCTAACAGTGCTTCTGTAACTATTAGTAACCAAGCAGATGCATATTCAGAAAGAGAATATTCACCTGGTCAACTTTGGGTGAACGTTGCTTCACGTCCTACAAGTTCACAGTGGGTATTAGATCGTGGTGGTCGTCATGACTTATTCCACATCCTAGTCATTGATGGAGACGGAAAACTAACTGGTACACCAGGTAGTGTTCTTGAGAAATTCATGAATGTCTCTAAGGCAACTGACGCTAAAGGACCACAAGGAGAAGCACTTTACTACAAGGATGTAGTTAAGAATAATTCTTCTTACATCTACTGGGGTTCACATGAAACTTCAGCACTATTCGACAAAGATGGTAGTGCTAACGGAAGTATTGGACGCACTGGTGTTAACACAGACTTTGATTTATTCAAATCTTCTGCTGCAATCTATGATATTGACAATCCTACAGGGGGTGCAACATCCGCTGTACAAATGCTCAATACTAAGGGTCAGTCTACTCTGAAGTATTCACTACAGGGTGGTGTAGATGGTTACACTCTAACTCGTGATAAAGTTTTGAGTGCTTATGATCTAGTAAGTGACGCTGAAACACAAGAAGTTGATTACCTACTCATGGGACCATCCATGAGCAATGAACTCGATACTCTTGCAAAAGCACAGAAGATAATTGACATTGCTGCAACTCGTAAAGATTGCATGGCATTTGTTTCACCTCCACGCAGTGACGTGATTGGGGTTCCAACAACTCGCCAAATCGTTGATCGTACTGTTGACTTCTTCGATCAACTAACATCAAGTTCATACGCTGTATTTGATAACAACTACAAGTACATCTATGATAAGTATAGTGATAAGTATCGCTATATCGCTTGTAACTCTGACGTTGCAGGTTTAACATTAAGCACAACACTTAATCAGGAACCTTGGTTCTCTCCTGCTGGTTTTAACAGAGGACAGTTGAGAAACGCTATTAAGTTAGCATACTCACCTCTGAAGGATCATAGAGATATGCTCTACAATGCTAGGGTCAACCCAATCGTTGCATTCCCTGGACAAGGCATAGTCCTCTTTGGAGATAAGACAGCACTGTCTTACTCATCCGCATTCGATAGAATTAACGTTAGACGTTTGTTCTTGGTAATGGAGCAAGCAATTGCTGAAGCAGCGAAGACACAACTCTTTGAATTGAACGATGAGTTTACTCGTCAGTCATTCAAGAATATAGTTGAACCCTTCATGCGTAGGATTCAATCTCGTCGAGGTGTTGTTGACTTCCTCGTTGTTTGTGATAGCACTAATAACCCATCCGATGCAATTGATCGTGGTGAATTCTTTGCGGAGATCTTCGTGAAGCCTACACGCTCTATCAACTACATTACGTTGACATTTACTGCAACTAGGACTGGTGCATCATTCTCTGAGATCACTTCTTAAATTACCCCCTCAAATTCATTAGGAGAATAAAAAATGGGAACCAAATCACAAAGAAAATCCCCAAGTCAGGTCGAGGGCGGTTTTATAGATTCACCGATCTTTAATTTCAGAGACCAAATTGAAGATCTAGCAAGACCCAATCTGTTCCAAGTGGAAATTCAATTTCCAGATGAGGTAGCAGGAAACGGTTTACCTGGCACAGGTGGTCGTACTGGATCATCTGAAGATAGAAGACAGAAAGTAGCAGGATCAAACAATGAGACTGTTGCTGGTGGAAATAAGTTATCTACTTTCCTTGTGAAAGCAGCAAACCTTCCTGCATCTACTATCGGAGTTATCGAAGTACCCTATAGAGGTCGTACTTTGAAAATTGCTGGAGACCGCACATTCGAACCTTGGACTGTTACAGTTCTGAACGATCAAGAGTTTAGACTACGTAATAAGTTTGAAGAATGGGCTACTAAGATTCAGAACTTACAGCAGAACTTACAGGACGCTAAAGAGATTGGTGATTACCAATCAGACGCAGTTGTTCGTCAGTACTCACGTCAAGGAGATCAGAAGAAAGCGTATTCATTCCAAGGCATTTGGCCTAGTAGTGTTTCCGCAATTGATCTTGCTTGGGATACTAACGATACTCCTGAAGAGTACACCGTTGAGTTCCAAGTTCAGTTCTGGTCATTCACAGATGACGTTAACGCTGGAAACTCTGTTCAAAAGGAGACAAACTAAAACCTTCTAAATAGAACATAAGGTTAACGGAAGTATATTAATGGCAAACCTTTTTGGTTATAGTCTAGCAAGGAAGAAGGGTCAGAAATCTCTCGGCCCTTCTTTTGTGCGTAAAGACAGTGATGATGCAGCTGCACCAATATCCGCTGGTGGTTATTTTGGGCAGTATGTTGATCTAGGTGATGCTGCAAATAAAGCAAGTGACGCAGACTTGCTTGGTAGATATAGAGAGATGTCGATCCACCCAGAGTGTGACTCGGCAATTAATGATATTGTTAATGAGGCAATCGCTGGTGATCTTGATAATCATCCAGTAGATCTAGAGTTATCTAACCTCCCAGTTTCAGATAATCTCAAACGAGTTATTAGAGATGAGTTTAGCAATATACTATCACTATTAGATTTTGATAGAAAAGCATACGATTTATTCCGTCGTTGGTATATTGACGGACGTTTGTTTTTCCATAAAATGATCGATCCTAAAGATCCGAAGAGAGGTATTACGGAACTTAGGTATATTGATCCACGTAAAATTAAAAAGATTATTGAATACGACCAACCTAAGTCGAAGATTCAAAATGTAGATCCCGCTGAGGTTATACTTGCTCCTAAGTCCATTGAGTATTATATTTACTCACCTAAAGGACTGAAGGGATATGAGAAACAAGGTATTCGCATTGCCCCTGATGCTATCACGTACTGCCACTCTGGAGTACTTGACATGCAACGCAACCATGTGCTCTCACATCTTCACAAGGCAATCAAAGCACTCAATCAGCTCCGCATGATTGAGGATAGTCTCGTTATATACCGCATGTCCCGTGCTCCAGAGCGTAGGATATTCTATATTGATGTAGGTAATTTACCTAAGCAAAAAGCAGAACAATACCTCCGTGAGGTAATGTCTCGCTATAGAAATAAGTTGGTATATAATGCTGACACTGGTGAGATCCGTGATGACAAGAAGTTCATGTCCATGTTGGAGGACTTCTGGTTACCACGTAGAGAGGGTGGAAGAGGTACAGAAATTTCTACACTTCCAGGTGGACAAAACCTTGGTGAGTTAGAAGATGTTAAGTACTTCCAACGCAAACTTTACCGTGCATTAAATGTACCTGAGTCTCGTTTAGAGTCAGATACACAATTTAATATTGGACGTAGTGCAGAGATAACAAGAGATGAACTTAAATTCCAAAAGTTTATCACTCGTCTCCGCAAACGTTTCAGTGATCTTTTTAATGATCTTTTAAAAACTCAACTTGTTCTTAAGGGTGTTGTATCCCTAGAAGAATGGGATGAAATGAAAGAGCATGTCCAATATGATTACATTGCGGATAACTATTTCAGTGAATTAAAAGAGAAAGAGATATTAAATGAAAGGCTCACTGCACTTGAGCGTATGGATCCTTTCGCTGGACGCTACTTCTCTCTTGATTATATTCGTCGTCAAATCCTTAAGCAGACTGACGAGGAAATACAAGAGATTGATGCGGAGATGGAGCAGGAAATCAAAGACGGTAAGTTAATTGATCCTCTTGCTATGCCAGCTATGGAACATCAACAAATGGAGATGGCTTTACAACCAGAACCAGAGGAAGAAGAGTACCAAGGCGTAGATCCAAAGGACTATAAGAAGGGAGAAATTTAAAACACGCTAAATAAAACATGGAGTGTACATAGAATATGGCATCACAAGCATCACTTGACATTGTAAATGCGTTGTTCGCTGGTCAGAAAGACCTTTCTGATTATGTGGATGGTGCTATGCAAGACAAAGCACTTGAATCAATCACTGCTCGTAAGGGTGAGATTGGTAATAAGATCTTTACTGCCTTGTCGCAGGAAGAAGAACCAGACGCACCTACTGAAGAACCAGAGGTGGCACCTGAAGCATCAACAGAAACCGAGGAACCCGCTGATGAAACTGATAACGGAACAAATAACTGAAGCTAAAGTAGTAATCACTGAAGGTAAAGGTGGTAAGAAAAACCATTTTATTGAAGGTGTATTTTTACAAGGTGGAATAAAGAACCGTAATGGTAGAATGTATCCTGTTGGCCTTCTTGAAAGAGAAGTTACAAAGTATGATTCAACCTATATAAAGTCGGGACGTGCTTTAGGAGAACTCGGTCATCCTGAAGGACCAACCATAAACTTAGATCGTGTATCACATTTAACTACTTCTCTCATGAGAGAAGGAGATAATTTTGTGGGTAAAGCACGTATCTTAGACACACCTATGGGTAAGATTGCAAAGTCTTTACTTGATGAAGGTGTAAAATTAGGCGTTTCTTCTAGAGGTCTTGGATCTCTTAAGGAAGAAGATGGTTGTAAAGTTGTCTGTGATGACTTTATGTTAGCAACCGCTGCCGACATTGTTGCGGATCCCTCTGCACCAGATGCCTTCGTAGATGGCATTATGGAAGGTAGAGAATGGGTTTGGGACAATGGAAACGTTCAAGAACTTGAACAAATCAAGAAACGTATTACCAACGCAGCACAAGCACAGTTGCAGGAAAGAAAGATTTCCGCATTCAACCAGTTCTTGCAAAGTTTGTAAAACACGCAATCTATAAATAACTATAGCAAAATCCGCAATTGCATTACAGAGGAGACACCAATGTCTGAGGAGATTAAAAATCTGGATGAAAACCAAGTGACAAAGGACGCAAGTCCTGGAGATAAAGCCATTAAGAAGTTGGAGAACGACGGATCTGGTTTATCCCCACAAGACCTTGGAGGTCCAACCCCACAAAACAGTAAACCAACTGATGATTCTAACAAGTTTAAGATCATAGCTGGTGGTAATGCTGTTCCCCCATCAACTAAACCATCTGCTGCTTCAGGGCAGACAGCAACCTTTAGTGATAAGGGTGATGTTAAAGCAGGTCATGAACCTGAAGGCGACGTAATTGCTGAGGCTCCTGCGGAGGAAGCAACAACGGAAGAAGAAGATAAAATCCTAGAGATAGATTTATCTGCTGATGTTGCTGCTCTTACAGAAGGTGAAGACCTAACTGCAGAGTTTAAAGATAAGGCAAAGACAATCTTCGAGGCAGCCGTTGTCTCACGCCTAAACGAAGAACTAGAGCGTATGCATACTGATTATGCAAAAGTTCTAGAAGAAGAAGTCGAGTCAGTAAAAACCAAACTTGCGGAACAAGTTGACGAGTACTTATCCTACTCTGTTACGCAATGGATGGACAAGAACGAACTAGCTATCGAGCACGGCATCAAAGTCGAGATGGCAGAATCAGTTCTTGCTGGTCTCAAACAGGTTTTCTCTGAGAATTACATTGAAATCTCAGATGAAAAAGTTGATTTGGTTGACGAAATGACCGAACAACTTGATGTTATGGAGAAAAAACTCAACGATCAAATTGAGCAAAACGTCACTCTTGTAAAAGAGTTAGGCGGGTTTACCAAGAATGGGATTGTGAGTGAAGTTGCAGAAGGACTAAGTTTGACTCAAAAGGAAAAACTATCCAGTCTTGCTGAAGCTGTTGAGTTTGAAGATGAAAGTAGTTACCGTGAGAAAGTTACAACTCTTCGTGAGTCATACTTCTCCACCAAGCCTGAGGTTACTTCAACTGAATTAACCGAAGATGTAAAAGTAGAGAACCAAGATGTAGCACCAGGAATGGAAGCATATGTCAACGCACTCTCTCGCTGGTCTGCAAAATCTAATTGATTTATAGATCGTTTAACCCCCTAAATTCTTATTAAAGAGGAATAAAGCAAATGTTCAAAGCAGAACATCTGCAGGAAAAGTGGGCACCTATTCTAGAACACAATGAGATTGATAATATCTCAGATAAGTATAGAAAGGCTGTTACCTCCGTCCTGTTAGAAAACCAAGAAAAATTTTTAAAAGAGGAAGCTGGCATTCTTGCTGAGGCAGCTCCAACTATGTCTGCTGGCACAGCAGGTTTCAGTGGTTCATCTACTGCAACTGGTCCTGTTGCTGGTTTCGACCCAGTTCTTATCAGTTTGATCCGTCGTTCAATGCCTAAGCTTATTGCTTATGACATTGCTGGTGTACAGCCAATGACTGGACCTACTGGTTTGATCTTCGCAATGAGATCACGCTATACTAACCAGTCTGGAACTGAAGCATTCTTCAACGAAGCAAATGCTGAGTTCTCTGGAGAGAACGCTGCATCTGACTTAGGTCAGTCTGCACAGTCAGGATCAAACCCAGGACTTCTTAACGCCTCTGGAACTTATACTACTAACAGTGGTATGACTACAGCACAGGCAGAAGCATTGGGTGATGCTGCTGGCAACCAGTTCGCTGAAATGGCATTCAGTATTGAGAAGGTAACAGTGACCGCTAAGTCACGTGCCCTCAAAGCTGAGTACAGTTTAGAACTAGCACAAGACCTTAAGGCAGTTCATGGATTGGACGCTGAGTCTGAGCTTGCAAACATCCTATCAACTGAAGTCCTTGCTGAAATCAACAGGGAAGTTGTTAGAACAGTTTACAAGATCGCAAGACCTGGTGCTCAGAACAACACTGCTACCGCTGGAATATTCGACCTAGACGTTGACTCTAATGGTCGTTGGTCCGTTGAGAAATTCAAAGGTCTACTCTTCCAGATCGAAAGAGACATGAACGCTATCGGGCATGAAACTCGTCGTGGAAAGGGCAACATTCTAATTTGCTCTGCTGACGTTGCTTCTGCTCTATCAATGGCTGGTGTACTTGACTACACTCCTGCTCTTGCTGGCAACTCTAACCTACTTCCTGATGATAACAGCAGCACACTTGCTGGTACTCTTAACGGAAGAATCAAGGTTTATGTTGACCCTTACTCTGCAAACGTAAGTGATCGTCACTTCTATGTTGCTGGTTATAAGGGTGGATCTCCTTACGACGCTGGACTGTTCTATTGCCCATATGTACCACTACAGATGGTAAGAGCAGTTGGTCAGGATACCTTCCAACCAAAAATCGGATTCAAGACTCGTTACGGCATGATTGCTAACCCATTCGCTGAAGGCACAGACCAAGGCGGTGGTGATCTTGATCCTAATAAGAACCGCTACTACAGACGTGTTCTTGTTGACAACCTAATGTAAATCGATATACCGATATACACACAAGGCACCCTACGGGGTGCCTTTTTTATGCTAGTATACCTAAATATTCATGTAGAATAGGTATAGCCATGAACGGTAGGCTAAACAAAGTTGCAATGACAGACAAGTTATTGAGACTTAAACACGAATTAGATGACAAATGCACCCGCAATGAGATGGGTGAGTGGGAATGCGTGGGAGCAAACAAGTATTTGTACAAAGCTTTGGATATACTTGACGAATATTATATGTAATGATACAGTAGTTTTATGACTGAAGAGGCAATTAAGAAAATATTACCTCATCTTTGTTACACCAAAGAAGAAGTTGATGTGTTGATACGTGCAGCAGTAGAAGAAGCACGTGCAATAGATGAGGAATCAATGCGTAAGCATAATAGGGAGGCAACTATTATTAGTATGATCCTTGGATTCACATGCCTTGCATTATTCCTTGATGGGTTGCTTCGTATACTTGGTATCATTCCACCGTTCCTAGATATTGACGTTAATGTGATCGATGATATAATAGAAAGAGTAGAGCATGATATAATACCTTTAGTTCAACAAGCAAAAGGTTACATCCCAAGATTATGACACCAACAGAAAATCCAGGTGACTGGAGGTATACTCCAGAACAAATGAAAGTTCGAGCAAGTGCACTCAAAATCCTTAAAGCGGAGTTCTTTAATGGTAAGAATGAGAGAGCAATCTATGAGTGTGCTGATGAATGGGTAGGTAAACAAGTTACAACTAATGGCATAGTGTCATACTTTAAAGCATACTTCAAAGGTAAACTTTCTAAATAAAAGAAAGGTTTTGAAATGACAACAGTAATGGCTATATTATTTCTAGCAGTATCGGTAGTATTATTCGGTGCTGCTTTTGGATTGATGTATGCCAATATTAAATCCATCAATGAACAGATGGAGAAACCTCAACAGAAGTATAGGGTTCCTGCTCCACATCCAGAGATGGAAGGTGTAGCATGGGGTGAGGAGTTAATGGTTGTAAACTTTGATGAAGAAGATGACGATGATGATGGGGATGTTCCCGCTGTGGTGAGACGATAAATAATACGGAGACCTGCGTGAACTAATGGGTACTGCTTGGAAACAACAAATAGCAAATAAGAATTTCCTATCTCCGATAGGGTTCAAATTTGTGCTGGCAAAATATCCGAAGGTTGCCTATCTATCACAGTCTGCAAATATTCCTTCTATCAATTTAGGGATATTAGAACAACCTACTATGCTAGGTCGTTCAATTCCTACTGATGGAAATATAACATACGATCCATTTAATCTTCAGTTTATTGTAGATGAAGACATTGAGAACTATCTAATACTACACAACTGGATTAGAGGTCTTGGTGCACCAGATAATCTTAAGGAACGTAGACAATTTATGGATGCTCAAAGCACAATAGTTTCAGGACAAGTTGGAAATGAAACTAGATATGCTGATGCTACACTTACTGTATTAAATTCTAATTTTAAATCCAACTTCCAAGTTGTATTTTATGATATAATACCAACAAATCTTAGTGCATTGGATTTTAATGCAACGGTTGATGGTTCTGACTATGCTGCTGCATCTGTTACTTTCCAGTACAGATCATACGAAATTCAAAAACTAGAGGGAGCACGTAATACAAAACTGACTTAAATAATGGCTGTATTGAATCTTGAACGCATCCAAGAACAGTGGGCAATGGATGCTCCATTAGATGAAAATGACTTAGTTAATCAAGCACTTGCCGTTCCTGGTCTACACCAGAGATGGATGAGTTATCATAGTACATTTAAATTGATGTTGAGCGATGCTAATGTCACTTTGAATCGTATTTCTAAAGAAAAGTATGAATATTATGCTGGTAAATCACCAGCATCAGTGTATAAAGAGAAACCATTTGAACATAAAGTACTTAAAGGTGACTTAGATAAGTACGTTTATGCTGATGATGAGTGGTGTAAAGCCCGACAAAAATTAGATTATATAGAAACCTGTATCTACTACATAGAAGGAGTTCTCAGACAGATATCCAACCGTGGGTATACTATCAAGAACGTTATTGACTTGAGGAAATTTGAAGCAGGTTTCTAATGACAGTTATAAAGAAGAAGAACGAAGTTTACCTTAAGGTAAATGCGGAGCAACACGTTCATCAAGAACTAGCAGATCATTTTTGCTTTGATGTACCCAACGCTAAGTATATGCCACACTACCGAAGTCACGTTTGGGATGGTAAGATACGTTTATATTCACCTGCTACTGGTGAAATATATGCTGGACTATTTGATTACGTAACTGATTTCTTAAAAGAAAGAGGGTACATATATCAGATTGAAAGCGATGAAAACTACGGTAAACCTAACGAGAAAGAAGATTATGTCACACCTGAAAGTACTGCGAGCTTTGTTAGATCTCTCGGACTCCCTTTCAAAATCAGAGATTACCAACTCAGAGCAGTATTCTCAGCGATTAAGAACAATCGCCAACTTCTATTATCCCCCACGGGATCGGGGAAGAGTTTAATAATATATTGTTTAGTTAGATGGCATAGAAAGGTGGGTAGGGAAGTACTAATTATTGTACCTACCACCAGTCTTGTCGAACAAATGAGTAAAGACTTTCAAAAATATGGATGGAGTGCAAATGAAGTTCACAAAATCATGGCTGGTGCGGACAAGTTTGACCCTGCTCCAGTCGTTATTAGTACTTGGCAGAGCATTTATAAGCAACCCCGTAAGTACTTTCAACGTTTTGATGTCATTATCGGGGATGAAGCACATCTATACAAGGCTAAATCGCTAACAGGTATCTTAAATAAGTGTCATGATGCACGATATCGTATAGGTTTGACTGGTACTTTAGATGGTATGCAGACTCATAAGTTAGTATTGGAAGGATTGTTTGGTAGATGTAATCAGGTAACTAAGACTGCGGATTTAATGAAGGCAGGTACCTTAACTAAGTTAAAGGTCCGCTGTTTACTGTTAAAACATGGGTATGTACCCTTCGATGACTATCAACAGGAGATGGATTGGATAGTTTCCAATACAAAACGGAATAAATTCATCACAAAACTTGCGTGTGATCTCGAAGGGAATACGCTAATCCTCTTTAATTACGTGGAGAAACATGGTGATCCGTTATATAACGTTATAAATAGTAATGTGGAAGAAAATCGAAAGGTTTTTTATATCCACGGTGGTGTAGAAGCCTCCGAACGTGAAGAAGTTCGTGAATTGTGTGAAACACAAGTTGATGCTATAATAATTGCATCATACGGAACCTTCTCAACTGGTATTAATATTCGGAATCTTCATAACGTAATCTTTGCGTCTCCTTCTAAGTCTCGTATCCGCAACCTACAATCAATTGGTCGTGTTTTACGTAAAGGTGAGAACAAATCACAAGCAGTACTATATGATATTGCGGATGATTGTTCTAGAGGATCAAGACATAACTATACTCTAAGACATCTGGTTGAAAGGATCAAGATATACCAAGAGGAAAAGTTTGATTATGAGGTCACTAAGATTAAATTCAAATGATCAGTTACATACAACACGATAAAGAGTTCTATGGTGTAATCAAATTAACTAACGGTGAGGAGATCGTTGGTGAAATGATATGCACGGAAGATATTGAGGAGAAGAATAAGGGAACGTCTATGATTTTTATCAGTAATCCTGGTAAAATTAAACAGGTTGAAGTTGCGAAGGATCAGCAGGTAGGTGTAGGGATAGCAATAATTAAATGGCATTTCTTTTCAGAAGAAGAGTTTTATATTGTTACTGAAAAGGATATAATATCTATTGCACCGTTGAGTAAGACAGGGATTTTTGCCTATAAGAATTTCTTACGAGGTGAGAAAGGTATGGCTGAATCTGATAACGAGTATGGACGCACAATGAATAAAGATATGGGTTCTTTGGGAACCGTAGGTAACGCTAGAAATCTCCTCGAAAAAATGTACAAAGCACCCTCATCTGACAAGAAGAAATCTTGACAAATACCTATAGGTATTGTAATATTAAGGAAGGTGCATAACACCAATAATGACAATATCTATGGCTCCTAAAAAGAAGCAACATTACGTTGATAATAAGAAGTTCTTAGCAGAGCTTGTAAAGTACCGTGATAGAATACAGATTGCGGAGAAGAAAGGTTTAAAGAAGCCAAGAATTACTGAGTATATTGGTGAGTGCTTTCTGAAAATTGCTACACATTTATCTTACCGTCCTAACTTTATCAATTACATGTATAAAGAAGACATGATTGGTGATGGGATTGAGAACTGTGTACAATACATTTACAATTTTGATCCAGCGAAGTCAAGCAACCCGTTTGCATATTTCACTCAGATAGTGTACTATGCGTATCTGCGACGAATCTCTAAGGAGAAAAGGCAGATGGACATTAAGGATAAACTGATCGAGAAGAAAGGTTTTGACGAGGTGTTCCACTCTGATGGTGATCATAGTCATTCTGAAATGAACACAATCAAGGCACGTATAGAAACCAACATGCGGAATTGAATGAAACTTCTTATTATTACCGATCAACACTTTGGGGTACGTAATGACAACCAAGTGTTTCTGGATAAGTATCGAAAATTTTATGAGAAGATTGTAATACCATTTATTGATAAGTATGAAATCACCAATGTGTTATGCCTAGGTGATTCATTTGATAAGAGAAAGAGTATAAATTATAATTCGTTAGAGTCAGCAAAGGATATGTGGTTTACCCCTCTTGCCGAAAGGGGTATTCATATGGATATGTTGATTGGTAATCATGATATCTATTTTAAAAATACACTTCGGGTTAATTCTCCTAGTCTATTGTTGAGTGAGTATGACAATATTAATGTTGTAGATACCCCTCGTGAAATTAATTATGATGGTCAATCTATTCTACTCATTCCTTGGATATGTGATGATAATAGAAATGAAACACTAAGGTGTATTGAGGAGAGTGATGCAGATATATGTATGGGACACCTAGAACTCAATGGATTTGAGGCAATACCAGGTCACGTAATGGATCATGGTGATGACCCTAGTATATTTGAAAAGTTTAAGTTAGTATGTTCAGGTCATTTTCATATGAAATCCCGTAGGGGTAACGTTAATTACTTGGGTAATCCGTACCAATTATACTGGGGTGACTACGGTCAACAACGTGGGTTCCATGTTCTAAATACTGATACAACTAAGTTAACATTCCTACCTAATCCTTATAATATTTTTCAAAAGATATATTATGATGACACTAGGAAGATAAAACTACCTGGTAATTTGAAAGGATCCTTTGTTAAATTAGTTGTTGAGAAGAAAACCGATCAGGAATTCTTTGATATAATGGTACATAACCTACAACAGATGGGTTGTGCTGATCTTAAAATTGTTGAAGATCTTACTATAGATCTAGATGATGTTGATGAAGCAATAGAAACGGAGGACACACTGACTACATTGGAAAGGTGTGTTGCAGAGTTGGAAAACAAGGATGATATATTTGCAATTTTGAAATCTCTATATCTTGAGGCACAAGTATGAAATTAGAAGAACATATTGGAATCTGGGAAGGTGCAGTTGACCCAGAGTTATGCCAAATAATCATTGATGAGTTTGAATACTGGTATTCTGTCAGATATTCTCCTGATGTTTTAGGAAAGAAGTTCACCAAAGGTACCTTTAAAACTTCTGAACAACAGTTTAAGGGTAGAGGTGGCAAGATGCAGAGAGATGATATCCAATGCTTTATGGAACGTGTCAACCTAACAGTTGTTCAAGACTTGAATAAGGTTATTGGTCAGTGTTTTACTGAGTATGCAGATACATATCCTGCTTTAATAAGAGAAACAGATCCAGTATCATCATGGAGTTGTAAGGTACAGAGAACTGCACCTGGTGGTGGATATCATTACTGGCATTGTGAGGATGGATGCTTTGCATATCGTGATAGAGTATGTGCTTGGATGGTATATTTGAATGATATTAGAGCAGATCATGGTGGTGCCACAGAGTTCTTCCATCAAAAGTTTTCACAACAACCTAGAATAGGTACAGTACTTATTTGGCCAGCGAATTATACTCATGCTCATAGAGGTGGTTTCCTAACTGGTGATCGTGATAAGTATATTGCTACAGGATGGTTTGATAGAGAACCAGGCATGGCAACTGAAGCATTATATGCAGAAGCAGTCAACATTCACACGGATGATTAGTAGTGTTTATCTTGCAGGACATAAAAAATAATGGTGTTTATGCCGTCAATGATACTGAGACTGGTGCAAGATGTGTCACAATGTTTGTTGACAAAGATGATTGTCAGAGGTATCATGACTTACTCATGGCAAATGGATTCAAAAGAAAACTAAGAGTCATGGAGGTTGATGCGGAAGTCGTTCGTACCAACTGTGTAAATCATGGTTATGATTTTTCCGTCATAACTTCAGACGACATTGTAGTTCCACCCGAAGAAGAAGACAAGGCTCCTTAAATTATGATTGTTTTTGAGAAGATTCGTTGGAAGAACTTTCTTTCTACGGGTAACACTTTTATAGAGATGGATCTTGTTGGTTCTTCTGCTACCTTAGTAGTTGGACATAACGGATCAGGTAAATCCACAATGTTGGATGCTCTTACCTTTGTTCTTTTTAATAAACCTTTTAGGAAAATACTTAAAGGTCAGTTAGTTAACTCAGTTAATGAGAAGGACTGTGTTGTAGAAGTTGAATTTAATATTGGTAGTATAAATTATCATGTAGTGAGAGGTATTAAACCTAATGTTTTCAAGATTTTTAGAAATGGTCAACTCATTGACCAAGACGCAGCGAACAAGGACTACCAAAAATACCTTGAGCAATCAATCCTTGGACTTAATTACAAGTCTTTCACCCAAGTTGTTATCCTTGGATCATCAACTTTTGTACCCTTCATGCAACTCGGAGCAGTTGTCCGCAGAGAAATTATCGAAGATCTACTCGACATCAAGGTCTTCAGTCAGATGAATGCTATCCTTAAGGATAGAATAAAGGATACTAGAGAAGAACAGAAGGCATGTGTACATGAATTAGCACTTGCACAGCAAAAGGTTCAACTTAAAGAGGAGAACATAGATAATTTAGAGCAACAATCAGACAAATATTTAAAAGAAAAGAGAGATAGAATTGATAGAAACCTACAAAGGTCTGATGCTATTGATGGTGAGGTTCACACAATCACTGAAGTAATTGGTAATCTTGAACCTAAGATAACTAAGTTGGATGATTATAAGGATAAGTATGATTCTCTTAAAGAAAGTCGTACTAAACTCAATCAGACATTGAAAAAGACTCAAAAAGATATAGTTTTCTTTGAGAGTAATGATGTTTGCCCCACCTGTACACAGGAAATTCAACCAAAATGGAAGCAACACCATTGCAAAACTCTAAATGAATCTGTTGTTGACTTTAATGAACGTATTTCTGACATAACTAAGGATGCTAAGGAAGTTCTTGCTGAGATTAAGAAGTCAGAGAAGGTTGCTGTCGAATTAATTGAGAAGAGACAGACAGTTAACTCTCTTTTGAAGGAGCAATCTAGATTACGTTTGGATAATAAAGGTCTTGAGGAAGAATTGAGTGGTGGATCTACTGATCTGAAGAGAGAGAAGGAGGTCTTGAGTGATCTGATTGGTGAGAAGGATGATAAGCAAGCAATTTGTTCTAATATTAACAAGAGAGCAGAGAATTTAAAGGTCGTTGGTAATCTTTTAAAGGATGGTGGTATTAAAACTAAGATCATTCGGAAGTTTATACCCACAATTAACCAGAAAATCAATAAATATCTCTCAGAGATGGACTTCTTTGTCAACTTTACCCTTGATGAGGAGTTTAATGAGGTGATTAAGTCACGTTATAGGGACGTTTTCACCTATTCTTCCTTCTCAGAGGGTGAAAAGCAGAAGATTGACCTAGCACTTCTCTTTACTTGGCGTTCAATTGCTCAACAAAAGAACAGTGCTAACACAAATCTATTGATTCTGGATGAAGTATTTGATTCTTCATTGGATAATGCTGCTACTGAGGAGTTGTTGAAGATATTGAAGTGCTTTAGAGATAATTCCAACATGTTTGTGATATCTCATAAGGGTGAAGTGCTTCTGGACAAGTTTCCTAAGACCATTAGGTTCAGTAAACCTAACGATTTTTCTAGAATTTCGGATGAGAATGGGGCTTGACATGGGGATTATACTATAAACTGAGTTTGGAGGTCTTCTAGAGGCATTCTGGCATCATATGGAGGTATTATGAAACTAAGGGGGAGTGACAACGTGAACAAGTCTTTTACTAAGCAAGACAAGAAGGGTCGAGAAGAAACATGGGAGTGGGAGGAGACTCCTGAAGTCCGTGCAGCATTAAAAAAATTACAAGAGAGTAGCGATGCAGTTACCGAACTGGCAACACCACAGCAAAAAGGAACAAAAGCGAAGGTTGAAGCCCCAAGCCCTCCGTCAAGCGAGGGAACGACTGAGACAGTTTAAAAAGAGGCACATTAACCCCACCAAGCGTGGGGTTTCGTCGTATTATAGGTATATACAGAACGAGACACATGGCAACACAAGAAATCAAAGGCACCTTAGCGAAACTACTTGCAACTGAAAATCTAATAGTTGAGCATAGGGTTGTTGAGACAGCATGTTTCGATGTAGATACAAGAATTTTAACTCTTCCTATCTGGGAAGGACTAGAGAACGTGACATATGACCTACTAGTTGGACATGAAGTAGGACATGCTCTCTTTACACCACCATCAGATAAGGAACATATCCCACCAGAGATCCCAAGATCTTATGTGAACGTTACTGAGGATGCTCGTATTGAGAAGTTGATGAAGCATAAGTTTCCTGGTCTTGCTAAGTGTTTCTATCAGGGATATGCCAACTTAAATGACCGTGATTTCTTCCAAATCAATGATGTAGATCCCAGTGAACTTAAATTAATTGATCGTATCAATCTACACTTTAAGATTGGTGCTCTTGCATTGATTCCATTCTCAGATGAAGAGCAACAGTACGTAGATATGGTTGGTGCTGCTGAAACATTTACTGAAGCAGTTGATGCTGCTCAAGTACTCTATCGTTTAGAGAAGTCTAAGCAACAAGAGGCAGCAAAGGCACCTAAAGCAGAGTTTAAAGTGGATGATAAGGAGCAAAAGGGTGAAGAAACAGAAACAACTGGAGAGAAGCAAGCAGAGAAGAATGATATAGTTGAGGATGAAGATCTGCAAGAGAGTAATGAACCTGCAAATGACCCTGCACAACTAGATGTACCTAGTTTTGAGCAAGAATCAGGTCAAGCAGGTGGAGATAGTGCAGATGAGGTTAGAACTGACAAAGCATTACAAGAAGCACTTGCAAATGCTGCTAATAAAAATGAAGAGAGTGCTCCAATATACGTAGAACTTGGGGATGTAGATCTTAAGAAGACTATTGTTAGTCATTCATACCTTAGAGATCAGTACACTGCTTTCTGGAATCAGTGTCAAGAGGATAGAAAACAATATGGTGAGAAACCTGTTGATTTTACACAAGTTGACTCTGAATATCGTAAGTTTAAGGACTCTGCTAATCGTGAGGTGAACTACCTTGTGAAAGAGTTTGAGATGAAGAAGTCTGCTGCAGCATATAAGAGATCAACTGTCTCTAAAACTGGTATTTTAGACATGAAAAAACTCCACACATACAAGTGGAGTGAGGATTTATTCCTGAAGATTAGTAATACACCTGATGGTAAGAATCATGGTCTAGTATTCTATCTTGACTGGTCTGGATCTATGCATCACGTTATTAAGGACACCGTTGAACAACTTCTATCACTAACTTATTTCTGTCGCAAGGTTGGTATTCCATTTGAAGTTTATTCATTCGTTTATGATAGAGTTTGGGAGTATGATGACTCTTATGAGACTGCTAAACCAAACACTCTTGCCTTTGATAACTCTTTCCGTCTTGTTAATCTATTAAGTAGTCAAGATAATAATCAAGACTTTGAAACTTCTGCAAAGTATTTGTTCCGTACAGTATATGGATTGACTTTTAGACAAGTATATGACTGGGAGACAGGCACATACACACAAACTATACCCCTTCCTGGTTTCTGTAGTCTTGGTGGCACTCCTCTAAATGAAGCGATTGCTTGTCTTCCTACACTTCTACCTCAGTTCCGTGCTAAGACTGGTGTTGAGAAGTTAAATGTTATTATTCTTACTGATGGTGAGTCTAATTGCTCTTGCTACTGGAGAAAGAGAACTTGGTTACAAGATGATGGTACTATGGGTTTCAGTATTAACAAGTCAGGTCTATCATACAACTCACACTTCCGTAATCCTAAGACTGGTAGAGTATTTGAGAAGAATGGTTCCTATTTAAATGTAACAAGGAGGTTACTAGAGTATGTTAGGGATGCTCAGAAGAATGTAAACATTATGGGATTCCGTATATGCAGTACTCGTGAGGCAACCAGACTACTTGGTCACACAGATACCTTCCACTGGAGTGAACTTGATAGGGAGACTGCTAAGTTTAAAAAAGATAAGCAGTACATCCTTCGTAACTGGGGATATAACGAATTGTATCTAGTTCAGTCATCATCACTATCTAACGACGTAGAATTAGATGTGGAAGAGGGTGCTACTAAGGGTAAAATACGTACTGCCTTTAAGAAAAAGTTAAAAGGTAAAGCATCCAACAAAAAAGTTCTATCATCATTCATTAGTCAAATTGCATGAACATCTTTTGTGTCAATGAGGATCCGTATCTGGCAGCATGTGAGTTGCCAGATCGTCATATTGTGAAGATGCCTGTAGAAACGGCACAGATGTTAGCAGTTATCTATAGTCCTCATATTCATGACATTGGTCCTATATACAAGGCAGATGGTACACCTTACAAGACTCAGAAGGGTGCTTTCAAGAATCATCCATGTACTAGGTGGGCAGCAAAGAGCAGATATAATATCAATTGGTTGTTGCAGCATGGTATAGGTCTGTGTGAGGAGTATACTTATAGGTTTGGTAAGAGACATGCCAGTGAGGATGCCATTAGGTATGCTGGTATGTTGTGGTCAGGTACATGTTGGGAGAAACATACCCCATTTGTACGTGCTATGCCAGATGATATTAAGAATGATAGTAGTATCGATACAGTTACAGCATATCAAAAGTATGTTGCATCTAAACCGTGGGTGAAGGATAATTATCTACGTGTGCCAGATAGAAAACCGTCATGGTTATTACCACAACCCAAAAAAGTGCATTATAATATAGACATATTCAAAGATTAAACACATGCCATTCGAACCAGTACCCGTCACTACTCAAGACCTTGTAACTTTCCTAAAAGATAGGCATGGTGAAGACGTAAACAATCAAAATCTTCTAGAAGCAGCAGATCATTATGAGTGCTCACTTGCTACTGTTAAGAAACGTCTTAAGACATATAAAGCAGGTATTGGTAAGTGGGATTTAACAATCACAGAAAGACTAGAAAGAAATCTTGCTGCTCCTGCTGCAAAACCTGAGAGACAGAACTTGATTCCACAGACAGATACCAACTTCGTACCCTTTGGGAACTTTAGAGATCTAAAAAAAGTACTCAAAGCAGGTATATTCTATCCCATATTCATCACTGGTCTATCAGGTAACGGTAAGACCTTCGGTGTAGAGCAATCATGTGCTCAATTGAATCGTGAATTGATTCGTGTAAACATTACTGTGGAGACTGATGAAGACGATCTTATTGGTGGGTTTCGCCTTGTGGATGGGAACACTGTTTGGCATAATGGACCTGTCATCGAAGCACTGGAGAGGGGAGCAGTCTTGTTACTCGACGAAATTGACCTTGCTTCTAATAAAATCCTATGCTTACAATCCATCCTTGAAGGTAAGGGCGTGTTTCTAAAGAAGACTGGTAGATATGTTACCCCAACTAAGGGATTCACAGTCGTTGCTACTGCCAACACTAAAGGAAAAGGATCCGAGGATGGTCGCTTTGTTGGTACTAATGTACTAAATGAAGCATTCCTTGAGAGATTCCCTCTAACATTTGAGCAGGAGTATCCATCTGTTGCTATTGAGCAGAAAATGCTTAAGAACTACTGCACTGAGTTAGATTGCTGTGATGAGGACTTCCAGAAGAACTTAGTTAACTGGGCAGACATCATCCGTAAGACATTTGCTGAGGGTGGAGTGGATGAAGTGATCTCTACACGTCGTCTAGTGCACATAATCCGTGCATTTGCTATCTTTGGTGATAGACTAAAGGCAATCAAGGTATGTCTTAACAGATTCGATGAAGAGACAAAGCAGTCATTCTTAGAATTATATGATAAGATAGATGTTGATGTCGCATTTGACAAAGATACAGAAGAGCAGTAAACTATGCAAAAGTACAGTGAACAGGAGATCTTGAAAGAGATCTCCGATTACATAAGTCAGACCTACAAGGGTCACTACTCAGTCGGTAATGTTCAAACACTTGATTTGATTGACTCTGTAGGTGACGCTGAAGCATTCTGTAGAAGTAATGTTCTTAAGTATGCATCTCGTTATGATAGAAAAGGAACAGCACGTAAGGATATCATAAAGATTATTCATTACGGCATCCTCTTACTTCACTTTAATGATAAACGAGATCAAGCAGATAAAATCGCTGCAAACAACCCAACCGCATTCACCGTTGATTACGACAAATGAGTATTAGTCTTTCCCCAGTTACCTATGATCTACTAAAAAACTTTAGTAATATTAATAGGTCTATTGTTATTGAACCAGGTAGTAAGATCAGCACCATTTCCATCAACAAGAACATACTTGCAAGAGCAAGTGTGCCCGAAGACTTTCCAAATCAGATGGCATTCTATGATCTATCTACCTTCTTGGGTGGGGTTTCATTGATTGATAGTCCTGAACTTATTGTTGATGATAAGAAGTGTCGTGTTAAGTCCAAGAATGGACGTTCTAGCACCACATTTTATTACGCTGACCCTGATATTATTACCACACCACCTACAAAGGAGTTTGCGGTACCTGATACTGTTGCTTCGTTCGATCTATCATCTGAAACATTGATGACTATTGAACGTGCTGCTAAACTATACATGGTACCAGATCTATGCTTGTATACTAAGGATGGTCAGATGTTATTGACTGTCACTGATAGAAAGAATGATACAAGTAATTCATTTGAGATCGCTGTTGGTGAAGATACACGTGAGTATTGCTACTGCTTTAAGGTAGAAAACCTTAAGGTCATCTCACAGGCACAACGTTCTGCAACATCAGTTAATTATGTTGTGAATATCTCTGAGAAGAAGGTAGCACACTTCAAGGGTCAAAACCTTGATGTTGAATATTTCATAGCACTAGAACCAGACAACGAGTAATTAATTATGTTTCTATGGGTTGAACAATATCGACCAAAGACCATTGAGGAATGCATTATTCCCGATGAATCTAAGGAGATGTTTAAAGCGTTCTTAAAGCAAGGAGAGATTCCTAATCTTCTTCTTGCTGGTCCTGCGGGAGTTGGTAAAACTACTGTCGCTAAGGCATTATGTAACGAGATTGGAGCAGATTATTATGTCATTAATGGATCGGATGAAGGTCGATTCTTGGACACTGTACGCAATCAGGCAAAGACCTTTGCTAGTACTGTTTCTCTCACTTCTAGTTCCAACCACAAGGTTATTATTGTGGATGAGGCAGACAACACAACGCCTGACGTACAATTACTTCTACGAGCGTCGATTGAAGAGTTTCAAAAGAACTGCAGGTTCATCTTTACTTGTAATTATAAAAACAAAATCATAGAACCATTGCACTCAAGGTGTGCTGTAGTTGATTTTACTCTTAATGGATCACAGAAGCAGTCTTTAGCAGCAAATTTCTTCACTCGTGCTAAGAATATACTAGAGAAAGAAGGTGTTAAGTTTGATCCTAAAGTTGTTGCAGTATTAGTTAAGAAATATTTTCCAGACTTTCGTCGTACTTTAAATGAGTTACAAAGATATTCTAGTAGAGGTCAGATTGATGCAGGTATTCTTGCACAAGGTACAGATGTTCATGTAGAAGATCTTGTAACCTTCTTGAAGGGTAGAGAGTTCACTAAGATGAAGAAGTGGGTGGTTCAGAATATGGATAATGAACCAGTCAAGATCATGCGTAAGGTGTATGATTGTTTGTATGACTATATGGATCCTAAGAGTATCCCAGAAGCAGTTCTAATCATTGGTGAGTACCAATATAAGGCAGCATTTGTGGTAGATCAGGAGATTAATTTAGTTGCATTTCTAACTGAAGTTATGATGAGGTGTGAATTCAAATGAAATACCAAGACTACATGCAAGACGGATGGGACTCTGGTCCTATTGGATGCCATCCCTACCAAAGGGGAAGTAGGCATAATAAAATTGGCATGATCATAATGTGGTCCTACTATATTCTAATAGTAGGCATGGTTTGTAGATTAATCTGGGTACTAAACACATGAGACTAACACAAAAAGTAATTGATGAAATTCAATTAGCAATGACTCACACCAAAATGAATGGTGAAACCA
>MDTC01111249.1_pt1 | contig 24605 bp, 19 predicted proteins | sample 811181 | NCBI WGS metagenome assembly MDTC01 (sample SAMN05326644, study PRJNA326480) | marine metagenome | isolation source: seawater | place: Pacific Ocean: North | collected 2011
CCGGTTTTTTGGTAACAAAAAACGCATGGTAAACCCCACTGGGAGCAAGGCTAAATAGAGGAAACACTGCACAATAAATTTTGTGCTAAAAACAGTCTTTAGTTAGTTTCCTGGGTTAGCTGCTTGAGCTCAAGTGCGAACTTGAGCCTAGAGAAATGACTTCTTGAATGACAGAACCCGGCTTACAGACTATCTGGCTTTTATAATAACCCTTAAATAATGTTCCATTTTTGTACTTTTATACAAAAAACTATTGTATTGACTAATTTATTAAAACCCATAATATCCCAAATAATCCCAAAATGGAGGGTGATTTGAAAAAATGTATTAAAAAAAAGGTTTTGAAAATTAATGTTTTTATCAAGCTACGAAAACAAATTAGACAAAAAAGGGAGGGTGTCTGTGCCAGCAACATTTAGATCTCATTTAAGCTCAATGGGTTACAACAGTTTTATTAGTTACCCCTCATTTAATCATTTAGCACTAGAAGCTTGCACACAAGATAGAATAGAAAAAATTTCTAATACGATTGACGCATTGAATCCATTTGAAGAAAAAAGAGATTATTTTGCTACTTCAGTTTTATCTGAAAGTGTAAATTTACAATTTGATACAGAGGGAAGAGTTTCCTTTACAGAAAAACTATTAAATCATGCTAAAATTAAAAACAATATTTTATTTGTTGGTTTAGGAAAAACTTTTCAAATATGGGAGCCAAAAATATTTGAAAAATTTAAAATGACAGCAAGAAAAAAAGCTTATCAAAACAGATCTAATTTAAAATGGGAAAACAAAAACACAAGGGAGGAAGCATGAGTATAAATATTGGTGGTGGAGAACTAAAAGAATTAAAACCTAGAATATTAGTTTTAGGTGTGGGAGGCGCAGGAGGAAATGCAATTAATGCAATGATTGATGCTGGAATGACAGGAGTAGAATTTGTTGCTGTCAATACAGATGCTCAAGATCTTAAGTTAAATAAAGCAGACGCAAAAATTCAAATCGGAATGAATTTGACCAAAGGTTTAGGAGCAGGCGCTAAACATGATATAGGCCAAGCAGCAGCAGATGAGTCTTTAAATGAAATAGTGAGTTACCTCCAAGGAAGTAATATGGTTTTTATAACTTCTGGAATGGGCGGAGGCACAGGAACAGGAGCTTCACATGTAATAGCCAGAGCCGCAAGAGAATTAAATATTTTAACAGTTGGTGTTACAACTTTACCTTTTTCCTATGAGGGTCCAAAAAGAATGAGGAGAGCTTTAGAAGGATTAGAGGAATTAAAAAAACATTTAGATACTGTAATTGTTGTTCCCAATCAAAATCTTTTTAAAATCGCAAGCGAAACAACTACTTTTGAAGAATCTTTTTCGCTGTCAAACGATGTTTTAAAACATGGCGTCCAGAGTGTTACGGATTTAATGGTAAGACCGGGAATGATAAATTTAGATTTTGCAGACGTCGAAACAGTGATGAGCTCAATGGGTAAAGCAATGATGGGCACAGGTGAGGCGGAAGGAGAGAACAGGGCTATGGCTGCAACTGAAATGGCATTAAACAACCCTCTTATTGATGAATACTCATTACAAGGAGCAAAAGGATTGCTAGTAAATATAACTGGAGGAAGTGACATTAAACTTTTTGAGGTTGATCAAGCAGTTAATAAGATAAGAGCTGAGGTTGATCCAGAAGCTGAATTAATATTTGGTGCAATAAAAGATGAGAATATGAACGGAAAGATGAGAGTTTCTATTGTTGCCACTTCATTAGATGGTCAAAAACCAGAATCTAAAACTGTATTCAATATGGTATCTAGAATACAAAATAGAAACAATGGCTACTCAGAAAATTTGTTTTCTAAAAATACATCAATAGAAAATAATGCTTTGAACTCGATAGAAGGAGCTACAGCTTTAAAATTAGAAGAACAGTATGAAGAAAAGGTTAATGAAGAAGCTATAGCAGAAAGTAAGCTGGACACTCAAACAAATGATTTGGAGATAGAGCAAAGCCCTTTGACAGATGGAATTTCTATTGAAAGTGCGTCTTATATAGAAAACAACATATCTAATGAGTTAACATCCTCTCCATCTGAGAATAACATAAAAAATTCAACTAGCGATGAAGAGTATACACCCCAACTGTTTTCAAGTGATAATGAAAACGACAGTGTAAATATTGCTCAAAGCGAAAGTGAAATAACTGAAACGCAAAACGAATTATTAGATCAAGATCTAAATGAAGAAGAGGATTTTGAAATACCAGCATTTTTAAGAAAACAAAAATTTTAATGCGATTTTTAAAACTATATGACAGTTCAAAATACATCACTGGAGTCCTCCCATTATCCAGTGATGTTGAACGAAGTAATTAAGATCTGCGCCCCTGAAAAGGGAGGAAAATTTGTCGACTGCACCTTTGGTGGTGGCAATTATTCCTCTGCGCTGTTAGAGTTTCCAAACACAAAAGTTATTGCCCTAGATAGAGATAAGTCTGTTTTAAAAAAAGCTAAAGAAATAAAAAAAAACTTTAAAGAAAGGTTTTATTTTTTTAATGAAAAATTTAGTAACCTTGAAACCATACTATGTAAAGAAGATAAAGCTGATGCAATAATATTTGATCTTGGAATATCTACTTTTCAATTACAAGATATGAGTAGAGGATTTTCTTTTAAATCTAAAGACAATCTAGATATGAATATGGGGCTATCATCTTTATCTGCAGAATATATTATAAATAATTTTAATGAAAAAAATTTAAAATTAATAATTAAGATATTTGGAAATGAAAAAGAAGCATCTAAAATTGTAAAAAATATTTTAAAAGCAAGAAAAATAAAAAAAATTACAAAAGTATCAGATTTAGTAAAAATTATTGAAAACAGTAAGAAAAAAGATTACTCAAAAAAAATAAATGTATGTACAAAAACTTTTCAAGCTCTTAGAATTTTTGTAAATAAAGAAACTACAGAATTAATAGAAGGAATTATTAAAGCTACTAAACATGTAAAATCTGGTGGAAAGATTATAATTATTAGTTTTCACTCTATAGAAGATAAAATAGTTAAATATTTTTTTTCTAACTATTCTAAAAATAAATCTAAACCATCTAGATACTTGCCTGAAGAAAATGAATCTAACGCAATTTTTTTTGAAAATTATAAAAATAGTATCTTGAAGCCGTCTTTGGAGGAGTTGGTTAAAAACTCTCCCTCTAGGTCTGCTAAATTAAGATATGCTGTAAGAAACTCAAACGAATTTTTTATACCTGAAAAATTTAAAGATAAGTTTAAAAAGTACGTTTATTTAGAGGCTGTAAATGAATAATAAGAAACTCTTTTTTTCATTATCAATATTTTTAGTCTTAATGATAGTTACTTCAGTTTTAAAAAACAAGACTCGTTTAATAGAAAAAAATATTCAATTTTATGAATCTAATATATCTGACTTAAAAAGTAATCTTTATGAATCTCAACTAGATTATTTTTACCTTTCCTCACCAAGAAATATTATGAAAAAAATTATTAATCATTCGGAAAATGGCTATGAAACTATGGCGTATTCAAGAATTTATCTTAGTTTAGATCAATTTTTAATTGAAAAAGAAAAAACTGCACAAAGCTTACTTAATGAAGAAAAAATACAAAAAAAATAAAAATTTTAACAAAAATCAAAAAAGCTTTTTTTTTGATGATTATTTTGAAGCAAATCAGAAGCAAAAAGATATTTATAAATCTTCAATTATTGAAGATAGAGTTTATATCTTATTTTTCTTCTTTATTTGTTTGATATCCATATTTGCTATTAAGATAACCAGTATATCAATAAAAGAACCATCTTTTTTAACGTCCAAAAAAAATGATTTAAATTTTTTACCCTTAAGAAGAGATATTATTGATCGTAATGGTATTTTAATATCTAGAAATATTAAAACTTATCACGCAGCTATAAAGCCAAATCTTATTAATGACAAAGACAAATTTTTAATTAAAATTCAAATAAATTTTCCCGAAATTTCACACAAAAAATTAAAAATAAAATTGCAGCAAAATAAGTATTTTTATCTTAAGAAAAGATTAACTCAGAATGAAAAAAATAAGTTATGGTCTATGGGCGAGAAAGGCATAATATTTGAACCTAATCAAATTAGAATTTATCCGCAAGCGAGTCTCTATAGCCACATATTAGGCCAAATTGATAATGACAATTATGGTATTTCTGGTGTGGAAAGATATTTTGATAGAGAGCTTAAAAATTTAAAAAAGACTGATAAGCCTATTCAATTGTCTCTTGATACAAATATTCAGTATTTGATTAAAGATGAATTGGAAAAATCTTTGATTGATTTTAAAGCTAACGGTGCAGCAGGTTTACTATTAAATAATCAAACAGGAGAAGTCCTTTCTCTAGTATCTTTACCAGATTACAATATCAATTTGCGTAAAAATATTTCAAGTACAGTATATACTAATAAAATTACAAAAGGATTATATGAACTTGGCTCTGTTTTTAAAACATTTACAGTAGCTTCAGCGATTGATGAGGAGATCTTAAGTAAAGATTCATTAATAAAAGACATAACTAAGATTTTTAAATGCTCTATACACAAGATAAAAGATATTCACGAATTTCCCTCTGAAATGAAAGTTGAAGATATTTTAATACAATCTTCAAATATAGGTGCATTAAAAATTGCAGAAAAAATTGGAATAGAAAAATATCAACTATTCCTGAAAGAGTTAAATCTTTTAGGCACTGCTGAACTTGAAATAGATGAAATAAGTACACCCTTAGAAATAAATTGGAAAAACAAATGTAAGTTAGAAACTGTTTCATTTGGACATGGCATCATGACGACCCCATTACAAGTTGCTGCAGCTTATGGCATGATATCTAATGGAGGGCACTATATTAAACCAACTTTAAAAAAAAAGGAAAAAGCAGATTTGAATAGAAAACGAGTAATCAAAAAGTCTACTAGTGATAAAATGAATGAACTTTTAAGAAAAGTAGTAACTGATGAAAATGGTACGGCAAGCTTAGCAAATATCTTCGGCTATAGTGTTGGTGGAAAAACTGGAACTGCACAAAATTACAAAAGAAAAAAAGAAAATATAAATACATTTATATCTATATTTCCCTCTCATAATCCAAAATACGTGCTACTAGTATTGCTTGACGACCCAAAACCCGCTCCTCACATAATTTATAATTATAGAGGAAGACCCACAAAAGTTAATAGAAATGAGGCAGGATGGAATTCGGTTTATGTTTCAGGCAAAATAATAGAAAAAATTGGACCTATTTTAGCCATAAATAACAACGAGGTTTACAGCAACCATGTTGTTAAAAAATCTAATTAGTATTTCAAATAAAAAATTTCAAGCTATTAAAATTAAAAATTTAGCTTTGGATAGTCGTAAAGTAAAAAAAGGAACTTTATTTTTTGCCATAAGTGGAGATAAATTTGATGGCAAAGACTTTATTAAAGACGCAATAAATAATGGAGCTGCAGCAATTATATGCGCTAGAGGTACTAAAATAAAAAACATAAATTTCCCGATAATTAAAGTAAAAAACTGTAAAAAAATATTAAGCAAAACTTGTAAAATTTTTTTTAAAAATAAACCTAAAAATATAATTGCAGTTACTGGAACAAATGGAAAAAGTTCAGTAGCTGATTTTTTTTATCAAATATTATCATTAAATAAGACTCCTGTAGCCTCAATCGGAACTCTTGGAATAAAAAAAAAGGGAAAGTTTAAGAAAACTAAGCTTACAAGTTTAGACATCATTTCACTTCATGAGGAATTGACAGTTCTTAAAAAACAAAAAATTGATAATGTCATTATCGAAGCATCTAGTCATGGATTAAGCCAAGGAAGGTTAGACGGACTTAATTTTAAGGCAGGAATATTTACAAATTTCAGTCAAGACCATTTAGATTATCACAAAACAATGAAAAATTATTTTAATTCAAAAAGTATTTTATTTTCAAGTTTATTAAAAAAAAATAGATATATGATTACAGACTCTAATATTAATGAATTTAAAAAATTAAAAAAAATAGCTAAAAAAAGAAAACTAGAAATTATTAAAGTTAACAACAGCTCGATTTTTGCTAACCAAGAAGAATTTTCGTTATTAGGTGATTTTCAAAAGACAAATTTATCGATGTCAATTTTAGCTGCAGGAATTTGTGGGATAAATAAAGAAAAAATTAAAAGCAGTATAAAAAAAATAAAAAGCGTTCAGGGAAGGTTAGAACAAATAAAAACGCTACCTAATAAAGCAAAAATAATTGTTGATTATGCACATACACCCGAAGCTTTACGAACAGTTCTTGAAACTTTAAGAAATAATTTTAAGGAAAATATAACTTTAGTATTTGGTTGTGGTGGCGAACGGGATTTTAAAAAAAGATCTTTAATGGCAAAAATTGCAAACAAGTTTTGTGATAAAATTTATGTAACAGACGACAATCCAAGATTTGAAAGCCCTAGAAAGATAAGAAAAGAAATAATCAGATATTTAAAAAAACAAAAATATTTAGAAATAGGAAATAGAGCAACAGCGATAAAATTTGCTATTAAAAACTCTAAGCCATTTGAAATTATTTTAATTGCTGGAAAAGGCCATGAAACAATCCAAGATTATGGCAATAAAATTCTTCAAGTATCTGATAAAAATATTATTCTAGATACTAAGGCTTCAAAAAAAAAAATTAATGTTAATCAATTAAAGTATGATTTTAATTCTCAAATTTTAAACAAAGTATTGCATAATAAAAAAAATTATAAATTTATTGGGATCTCAATAAATTCTAAAGAAAATGTAAATAAAAATTTATTTATTGCTATAAAAGGCAAGAAACATGACGGACACCAATTCGTGTCAGAAGCTCTCAAAAAAAAAGCCAACTACTGCGCTGTCTCAAAAAAATTAAATACTGTGAGAAATAAAAAAATTATTAAAGTTAAAAGCACTTTTAATTTTCTAAAAAAATTGGCAATAGAAAAAAGAAATGCGACTAAAGCAACTATAATTGCTGTGACGGGAAGTTGTGGTAAGACAAGCCTTAAAACTTTGTTAGGAACTCTATTGAACAAATATGAGAATACTTTTTTTTCACCGAAATCTTATAATAATCACTATGGCGTCCCAGTGAGTTTATCAAGCCTTGAAGCTAACCATAAGTTTGGAGTTTTTGAAATTGGAATGAGTAAATCAGGGGAAATTAAAAAGCTAACAGAATTAGTAAAACCAGATTTAGCAATAATAACGAATATAGCCGAGTCTCATATTGAAAATTTCAAAAATATTCATGGTATAGCAAAGGCTAAAGCAGAGATAATGGATAACGTCAAAAAGGGAGGAACAATAATACTCAATAGAGATGATAAATTTTTCAACTTTTTAAGTGCTAAAGCAAAAAAAAATAATTTAAAAATCGTTTCTTTTGGATTGTCAAAAAAATCTGATGTATATCCTATTCATATTAAAAATTTTGAAAATGAAACAAATGTTAAAGTAAAAATAATCGACCAAGTTCTGAGTTTAAATTTTAGATATCTAAATATCTTTAATATATTATCATCTTTAGCTACATTGAAAATATTGGATCTTGATATTAAAAAAGTATTAAAAAATTTTAAATTTGTCAAATCTTTGTCTGGTAGAGGTAAAACTCACAAAATTAACAGGTTCAAAGTAAAGTTTAAATTAATTGATGAAAGTTATAATGCTAATCCACTTTCTATGAAAAATGCTATAATCAGCTTATCTAAGCTTAAAAAAAACCATTTTAACAAATATCTATTATTAAGCGATATGCTTGAACTTGGTAAAAAGTCTGATTTTTATCATAAAAATTTATCTAAAATTATTAATAATACTGATATAGACAAGGTGTTTGTGTATGGAAAGAAAATATTAAATACGTACAAATATATAAAAAAGAAAAAGCAGGGAAATATCTTGCAAAATCTTAATGATTTTGACGAAATATTTTCTGAGGTTGTAAAGCAAGACGATTATTTAATGATTAAAGGTTCTAACGCAATGGGATTAAATAAGTTAACAGCTAATATAATTAAGGAAAAAAAAAATGTTATTTAGTTTTTTAACATCTTTGGTTGACACATATTCATTTTTAAATGTTTTCAAATACCTTACATTTCGAACAGGACTTTCTGTCGTGACATCTTTAACAGTAGTATTTTTAATTGGTGGACCTTTGATAGATATTTTTTCTAAAAATCAAATTAGTGGACCAATTAGGCAGGACGGACCTATAGATCATATTATAAAAAAATCTGGTACTCCTACTATGGGAGGTTTAATTATAATTATAGGTATGATTTCTGGTACTGTTTTGTGGGCTGATCTAAGTAACGTTTATATTTGGACACTAATTTTTGTTTCTTTAAGCTTAGGTTTACTTGGTTTTGTTGACGACCTTCTTAAGATCAAATTAGAAAATTCAAGGGGCTTAAACTCAAAATTGAAGTTTTTAGGACAATTAATAATTGGCCTAATTACTTTAATGATATTAATTAGTTACTCTAACCATGAATATTTATACAATCTTTATTTTCCTTTTTTCAAAAATTTAATTTTACACATGGGTTTATTTTTTATTCCCTTTGGGCTTTTTGTTATCATAGGCTCATCAAATGCTGTGAATCTTACTGATGGACTTGATGGGTTGGCAACAGTTCCTGTTATGTTAGTGGCTCTTTCTTTTACTCTAATTAGTTATGTGGTCGGCAACACTATTTTTTCTGAATATTTAAAACTGCAGTATATACCGGATGTGGGAGAGCTCTCAATATTTTGTGGGTCTATTGTGGGATCTTGTTTAGGATTTCTTTGGTATAATGCCCCGCCAGCAAAAATTTTTATGGGTGATACTGGCTCATTATCACTTGGCGGATCTTTAGCTGCGGTAGCAATTATAGTCAAACATGAAATAGTTTTAGCTATTATCGGCGGCTTATTTGTACTTGAAACTGTTTCCGTTATTATACAAGTTATTTCATTTAAACTTACAGGCAAAAGAGTTTTCATGATGGCTCCAATACACCATCATTTTGAAAAAAAAGGGTGGGCAGAGTCTACAATTGTTATTAGATTTTGGATTATTGCAATAATATTAGCATTAATAGGTTTGGCTACATTAAAATTGAGGTAGATGAATTCTAATTTTGAAAAAAGTATTTTAAAGTTAAAATCAGTTTGTGTTTATGGCTTAGGTAGCACAGGCGTATCTGTTGTTAAATTTTTAAAAAAAAAGACTGATAAGAAAATACATATTTGGGATGATGATCCGACCATTAAAATTAAACACAAAACCGATAAAAATACATTTTCAAAAAACTTAAATTTATCTGACTTTATTGTAATGAGTCCAGGTATAAGCTTAAATAATACAAAATTAAAAAAATATCTTTTAAAAAATAAAAAAAAAATCATCACTGACCTAGATCTTTTTTATTTATATAATCCAAAAATTAAAACAATAGTTGTAACGGGTACAAACGGAAAATCTACAACATGTAAAATCATTGAACATGTTTTAAAAACAAATAAAATCAATGTTAAATTAGGCGGTAATATTGGCAAACCTATTCTCAGTCTAAATTTAAAAAATCAACCTCTGGTAATTATTGAAGCGTCATCTTTTCAGTTATCGTATTCAAAACATATTAAACCTAATTATGCTATTCTCTTAAATATTTCTAAAGATCATTTAGACTGGCACAATTCAATGAACAAATATATCGACTCAAAATTAAAAATTTTTTCTAATCAAGAAAAAAAGCATTTTGCCTATTTGAATAATAAAGAATTGTTAAAAAAATTTAATAAAAATTTTTTTTTAAGTAAAGTTGATCTAATAAACATTGCAACAATCAAAAAATTAAGAAAAAAAATTAACAATCAATACTTAGAGTCTGAAATTAATTTGGAAAACTTAAGTTTTGCACATGCTGTGTGTAAAAATTTAAAGATCAGCGATCAGTCATTTGTAAATTCACTTAGATCTTTTAAAGGTTTACCTCATAGGTATGAAACTATTTTAAAAAGCAAAGATAGAATTTTTATCAACGACTCTAAGGCTACAAGTTTTGGGGCTAGTAAGTTTGCTTTAAAAAATAATAAAAATATTTTTTGGATTGTTGGTGGATATCCTAAACGTGGGGATAAATTTATTTTAGAAGGAGTAAAAAAAAATATTATAAAGTGTTATATAATAGGTAAAAACACAAATTTTTTTAAACAGCAAATCAAGAATAAAATAATGTTTGAAAAAGCAAAAACTATTAAAAATGCTATTCATCTTATTTTGAGAGACATCAAGAAATTTAAGTGCAAATATGCTACTGTTTTATTAAGCCCTGCAAGTGCATCCTATGATCAATATAAAAATTTTAATGAAAGAGGAAATGATTTTAAAAAAATAGTTAAAAAATATGGAAATAAATAGTTTTAGAGAAAAAGTAAATAATTATTGGAGAAATATAGATAAAAAAATTTTATTTAGTTTTATATTATTATTTCTTTTAGGTTTGTTTTTTTCTTTTTCTTCAACATCTTTTCTAGCGGGAGAAAGGCTAGATAAGGATTATTATTTTTTTTTTATAAAACATTTTATTTTTGTAATAGTTTCACTTTTAGTTATGTTTCTAGTTTCTTTTATTAATTTAGACTATTTAAAGAAGTTAATAGTTCCAATATTTATTTTACTATTTATATGTTTATTTTTAGTCCAAATTTTCGGTATCGAAGTGAAAGGTTCTAAAAGATGGCTAAACTTATATTTTTTTCGATTACAACCAGTAGAATTAATAAAGCCTTTTTTTATTTTATTAACAGCAAAAACTCTTGCACATGAAACTATCAAAACTTCAAATGTATATTACTTTTTTAGTTTTTGTTTGCTTTTATCTATTGCTATTCTTTTGGCCAATCAACCAGATTTAGGTCAGACAATTCTTTTAATTTGTACTTGGATATCTATGGTATTTATTTCAGGAATAAGCTTTCTATACATCTTTAGTATATTTACAACATTCTTATTTTCTATTTTTTTCTTATTATTTTCCTTTCCAGAAAAATTTGGATATATCATAAATCGACTTAATACTTTTATTGATCCTTCAAAAGGTGACAGTTTCCAGTCTCAAAAAGCTTTAGACGCAATCAAACAAGGCGGGCTAACCGGTCAAGGAATGGGAGAAGGAATATTAAAAGATAGTGTGCCAGAAGCTCATACTGATTATATTATTGCAGTTATTTCGGAGGAATTTGGTTCCTTAGTTTCAATACTCATTATATTAATTTTTTTGTATATTTGTTTTAGGATAATTAAAATTACAGTTGAACAATCAGATAAAGGTTTAAAATTATCTCTTTGTGGATTAGCCACTATTTTAATATTTCAAACATTTATACATATTGGCGTAAATACTAGTTTATTGCCCACTACAGGCATGACACTTCCTTTTCTAAGTTATGGTGGTTCCTCATTACTTGGAAGCGCAATTTTAGCAGGGGTAATCTTAAATTATACACAAAATAGGTATCTGATTGATGAAATATAAAAAAATTTTAATCTCCACAGGTGGAACTGGCGGGCATGTATTTCCAGCATATAGTTTAGCTAAATATTGTTTGAAAAAAGATTTTTTAGTTGAAGTAATAACTGATAATAGGGGTTTAAGATATTTAAAAAATTTTGATAATTTATCATTAAAAGTAATAAACTCATCGACAATATTTAATAAAAATCCTTTTTTGGTTCTAATTTCAATATTTAAAATTTTGATTGCTTTTATAAAATCAATCGTCACTTTAATTAAGCTCAGGCCAAAACTTGTTATTGGAATGGGAGGATACTCTTCATTTCCAGTTTGCATAGCCGCAAAAACATTAGCAATTCCTTTTGTAATTTATGAGAATAATTTATTTTTAGGTAAAGCTAACAGATATTTATTACCTTATGCAAAGAAACTATTTGTAGCTTACTCAGACTTAGAGGGAGTAGAAAAAAAATATAAAAAAAAAGTTATAAAGATAGGAAATTTAATCCGTGAAGATATTTTTAACTTAAAAACATCAAAAATCAATTTATCTAGTGAAGAAATTAATATTTTAGTATTAGGCGGGAGTCAAGCAGCAAAATCTTTTGCTGAAAAATTACCAGAAATATTTAAGAAATGTTACAACGAGAATATTAAAGTAAATGTTATTCAACAATGTCTCATTGAGCAACAGACAAAATTAAAGAATGATTATGAATTGTTTAATATTAAATGTGAAATTTTTAATTTTAGCTATAATCTCTTTGATTATTTTAAAAAAACAGATATTGCGATAACTCGTTCTGGAGCATCTATGTTAGCAGAACTCCTAAATTGCAATATACCTTTTATATCTGTTCCATTGCCTAGTTCAGCAGATAATCACCAGTTGAAAAATGCTGAATACTTTGAAAAAAAAGGTTATGGACTTTTAATAGAAGAAAATAAAATTGAAACAAACTTATTTCAATTGATTAAATCAATTCATAAAGATAAAAGCATATTAAATGAGATAAAAAATAAACAAACAAATCATTCTGATAAAGAAGTTTTTAAAAATATTTACAACCAGATAGAGATCTTGATTAATGACTAATATTAGTATTGGAAATAAAGAAGTCGTTCACTTTGTGGGAATAGGGGGTATTGGCATGAGTGGTCTTGCCCAAATTATGAAAATTATGGGATTCAACGTTCAAGGCAGTGATTTAAGTAAAAATAAAAATACTGAAAATTGTAGAAAAATCGGAGTTAAAATTCTTAAAGGACATACTAGAAAAAATATTTTAAAGGCTACAATAATAGTTAAATCATCAGCTATAACAAAATCAAATGTTGAAATAATTGAGGCCAGAAAAAAAAAAATACCAGTTTACGAGAGAGCAGAGATGTTAGCTAATATCGTATCTTTAAAAAAAAATATTATTGTTACTGGGTCTCATGGCAAAACTACAACAACTTCTTTAATTGCAAAAATACTATCTGCTGCAAAATTAGACCCAACTATTATTAATGGCGGTGTAATAAATTCTATAAAAAATAACGCCAAATTTGGTAAAGGTGAATGGGCCGTGTTAGAAGCAGATGAGTCAGACGGCAGCTTCTTGAAATTGCCAATAAACTATTCGGTTGTAACAAACGTAGACAATGAACATTTAGATTTTTATAAAAATTTTAAAAATTTAAGTAACGCATTTGTTAAATTTATAAACAAAACTCCACCTATTGGAAAATCTTTAATTTGTTTAGATGATAAAAATTTAAAAAAGATATTAAAAGAAATTAAGTCGAAAAATTATTTAACATATGGATTCAGCAAAGACTCAAACTACCATATTAAAAATGTTAAATACAAAGTAGAGAATACTAATTTTGATTTGAATATTAAAATTTATGGATCAAAAAATTTAATTATTAAAAATATTATTTTAAATTTAATCGGAAAGCATAATGTGTTGAATGCTACTGCTGCAATCGCAGTTTGTTTAAATTTAGGTGTTCAATCCACAGTCATAAAAAAAGCTTTAAAAAATTTTTCTGGAGTTCAAAGAAGATTGACAAAAATATTTGTTAAAGATGGAAAAGATTTTTATGATGACTACGCTCACCACCCCACGGAAATTTCAGCAGTTTTGGAAGGTCTTAGAGAAGTTCACAAAAAGAGAAAGATAATTTCTATTTTTCAACCACATAGATACTCCAGATTAAAAAATTTAAAAAAGAAATTTTCGCAAAGTTTTAATAAATCAGATATTGTTATTTTGTGTCCCATGTATGCAGCGGGAGAAAAAAAAGATAAAAATTTTAATCAAATTCAATTTGGCAAAATGATTACAAAAAATTCAAGAGTACAAGTGATAAATATAAAAAATGAAATAGAATTAAGCGAATATTTAAAAAAGAATCTAATAAACAAAGAGCTAGTGATTGGTATGGGTGCCGGCACAATATCTCAATGGATGATAGAGTTAAGAGACAAGTTAAAGCAATGAATAAATTAAAAAAAAATATATATATTGAAGAAAAATTATCTAAATACAGCTGGTTCAATCTTGGCGGGCCTGCTGAAATAATGTTTAAACCTGATACCATTGAAGAACTATCAGAATTTTTAAAAAAGAATAAAAAAAAAATTTTTGTTTTAGGCGCAGGTTCCAACACATTAATTAGAGACGGTGGAATAAGAGGTGTGGCCATTAAACTAAGTCCTAAATTTTCAAATTTAAGAATAATCAATGAAAAAATTATAGAGGTCGGAGCAGCTACATTGGATAAAACATTATCAAATTTTGCAAAAGATAATTCATTGTCAGGTTTTGAGTTTTTAAGTGGAATTCCAGGATCTATTGGCGGAGCTATAAGAATGAATTGCGGATGTTATGGAGCAGATATTTCAAAAATTTTAATTTCTATAAATGTTATAGATTTTAAAGGAAAAAAAAATGAGATTAAAGCTGATCAAATAGATTTTTTTTACAGAGGAACTTCTCTACCAGACGATTTGATTATTTTAAGCGCTAAGTTTAAAGGCCTGCTTGATAGTAAAGATGCTATAGAAAAAAGACAAGCTCTCGTGATGGAAAAAAAAAAGAAAGATCAGCCAAGTAGAGTGAAAACTTGTGGTAGTACATTTAAGAATCCAACAAATGAAAAAGCTTGGAGACTAATAAAAAAATCAAATTGTGATAAGATTAGAATCGGAAAGATAAGAATTTCTGATAAACATTGTAATTTTTTTATTAACGAAGGAAATGGAACTTCTAAAGATATTGAAAAATTAATTACAACAGTAAAAAAAGAAGTGTTTAAAAAAACTGGAATTAATTTAGAATTAGAAATAAAGATTATTGGTTCTAGCAATTAATAAATGAAAAAAACAAAAAAAATTCTTGTAGTTCTTGGTGGAACTTCCAAAGAGAGAAAAGTAAGTCTGGAAAGTGGAAAAGCATGTATTAAAGCAATTAAATCATTAGGCTATAGAGTAGAAAGTTTTGATCCTGCAAAAAAATCTTTCAGTGAAATCGATAAATCTAAAATTGATTTAATATTTAATGCTTTACACGGCAAGGACGGTGAAGATGGAAATGCCCAGAGCTATTTTGAGTCATTAAGAATACCATATACACATTCTGGAGTTATTTCTTCAATGAAAGCCATGGATAAAGAAATCTCAAAAAAAATTTTTATAGAAAATAAGATTTTAACCCCCAGTTATTTCTGCTTAAATATGCAGAATTACAAGCAAGCTAATGTAAAAAAATTGGTTTCTTCAAACAAACTAAGCTATCCTATTGTAATCAAACCAACAGATGAAGGCTCTAGTATAGGTGTAAAAATTTGTAATAATCTTAGTAGCTTGAAATCAAACTCAAAAAATTTATTTAGAACTTATAAAAATTTAATTTTTGAAAAATTTATTCCGGGTCAAGAAGTTCAGGTAGCTATTATTAAAAATAAAGCGCTAGGTGCTATTGAGCTTAAACCACGAAGAGCATTTTATGATTACAAAGCAAAATACCAAAAATCTGCGAATACAGAACATATTATGCCAGCAGATATTTCAAAAAAAAATTATAAAAAAGTTCTCAAAATAGCAGAAAAAGCTCACAAATCTTTAAGATGCAAAGGAGTAACTAGAGCAGATTTTAAATTTTCTAAAAATAAATTTTACCTCCTAGAAGTTAATACACAGCCAGGAATGACCGATCTATCATTAGTCCCCGAAATAGCAAAGCATAAAGATATATCCTTCAAAAAGCTGGTTAATATAATAATTTTAGACGCAAGCTTGAATAGATGAATAAATCATTTAAATTTTTAATATTTATTTTAGTATTTATTTTTTTAACAACTTTAAATCCAATTTATAAAAAAGATAATAAAAGTTTAATATTTCCCATTAGAACTATTAAATTAGAAAATAACTTTGCAGTTGATACAGAAGACTTAATTTTAGAGCTAAGTTATCTTAAGGGTAAAAATTTACTATTTATTAATGAAGAGAATTTGAAATCAACAATTATTACATTTGATTTTATCTCAAGCTTTGAATTTAAAAAAATATTACCTGATACCCTTAAAATTAAGATCTATGAAAAAAAACCAATTGCCATCTCTATAAAAGGAAAAAATAAGTTTTATATATCTAGAAATGGTGATTTAATTAAATTTGTTAATTTAGATATCTATAAAAATCTTCCAATTTTAATTGGAAACAAAAATAATTTTTCTGAATTTGTAAAAAAACTAGATGACCTAAATTTTTCACTTGAAAAGATTAAATCTTTTCATAGTTTTGATATTGGGAGATGGGATTTAATTTTAAGAAACGATAAGATCATAAAATTACCAAAATTAGAATATGTAGAAGCTTTAGATAATTTTATTTTGATAGAAAATAATAAAAAATTTGAAGATTATATAATTTTCGATTACAGAATAAAGAATCAACTAATTCTTAAATAATTAAATGAAAATAAAAGAACCATATCTATTTATTGAAATAAACGATCAAAATATTATATTTTTTGTTGTTGAGTATGGTGAAAATTTAGATTTTAAGATTTTAGATACAACTTTTGTAAAATCAGAAGGAGTCCTTAAAGGTAAAATAATTGATGTATCTGTCACAACTAAAATAATTAAAGATAATTTAAAAGCAATAGAAAAAAAAATTGATTTTATTTTTTATAACGCGACTATTGTAAGCGATCAGTATAATTATGATTGTATTAATGTTTCAGGTTTTAAGAAATTAGGAGGATCTCAAATTTTAAAAGAAGACGTTTCTTTTGTTATTAATAATATGAAAAAAATTATATTAGGGAATAATTTAAATAAAAATTTAATTCATCTTTTTAATTCTAGGTTCATGCTTGATAATACTGTTCTAGATAAAGCTCCACTTAATTTGTTTGGTGAATATTATAATCAACAATTAACTTTCTTATTATTATTCAAAAGTGATATTAAAAATATAAAATTAGTTCTTGGAAATTGCAATATAAGCATCGATAGAATTGTTTTAAAATCTTTTGTAGATGCAATATACAAGATTGCAAATAAAAAAATAGAGGAAACATGCATGATGATTGATTTCAAAAAAAATATTTCACAAGTGAGAATATTTAAAAACTTATCTTTTTCCTACTCTGAAAGTTTTGCATTTGGAACAGACATGTTAATTAAAGATGTATCTAAATTGTGTTCACTTGATATAAAAAATGTGAAATTAATTTTTAGCGATATCTGCTTTGGCGAAATTGAAACTAGTACTAAAGATAAATATTTATCAAAAAAATATTTTTCTGATATAAATTTCAGAAAAATAAGCTTAGAACATATAAAAAATATTTTTTTGGCGCGTATTAAAGAAATTGTGAATATCGTCTATAAAAAAAATGTTAATCTAGCATCTAATAAAAACTTTATTAATAATATCTATTTAAAATTTGATGATCTGAATTTGAACAAAAGTATTCAAGATAGTTTTTATTATGAATTTCCAGAAAATAAGAACATCGTCATTTTAAAACAAACTGAAGTTGATGGACTAGAAGCATGCAAGGGGGCTGCAGAACTTGTTGTAAATGGTTGGGAAAAAGAGGCATTACCTATCATTCAAACGAAAAAGACCTTTATAGCAAAGATATTTGATAGAATTTTTGGTAATTTTTAAAAAACTTATTTGTATTTTATTGAAACATTAGTTGTTTTTATTGATCTCACAACTTTTTGTATAAAACATTAATGCAAATTTTAAACCAAAAAACACTCCTCAAACCAGTTTCTTTTGAAGGAATAGGCCTGCACTCTGGGGTAAAAACAAAAGTGAAATTATTACCCGCCTTAGAGAATGAGGGTATAGTTTTTAAAAGAACGGATTTAAAAACTAACAATTATATTAAAGCAAACTTTCAAAACGTATCGTCAGCTAAACTTTGCACAACTATAACCAACGAATATGGAGTCTCTGTTTCTACTGTAGAACATTTGATGGCTGCTTTTTATATCCTTGAGATTGATAATGCAGTTATAGAAATAGATAATTTAGAGGTCCCAATAATGGATGGTTCCTCAAAAGATTTTATCGAAGAAATAAATAAAGTTGGATTAAAAAATTTATTTTCTAAGAAAAAATATCTTAAAATTCTTAAAACTATCAAATATACTGAGGGAGAAAAATCTATATCAATTGAGCCTAGCAATGAAAGTTTAAAAGTAGATTTTGAGTTAAATTATACCAATGAGCTCATAGGTAAACAAAGAAATATAATTGACTTCAATCACAATGATTTACAAGATGTAATTACGGCTAGAACTTTTTGTTTATTTGAGGATGTTGAAAAAATAAAAAAAGTAGGATTGGCCAAAGGCGGTTCTTTAGAAAATGCAGTGGTTGTAAAAGGCAAGGAAGTTTTGAACGAAGGCGGCCTAAGAAGTGCCAAAGAATTTGTTAATCACAAGATACTAGACTTAGCGGGGGACTTCTTGTTATCGGGTTACAGAATTTTAGGAAACGTCAAGTGTGTTCAAGGTGGTCATAGTTTGAGTAACATTTTTTTGAGAGAAATATTTAAAGATCTATCCAATATTGAAGAGGCGGTTCAAACAAACGCAAAAATATTAAAAAAAGATTTTAAAACGTCAATAAACAAGCTAGCTGTCAACGCTTAGACAAATCTAAAAATTTACCTAATTGATTAAATTTGATAAGTATAATTTATCAAATGAATAATAAAATAATCTTTTTAATATTAATTATATTTTTAAGTGTCTCGTGCTCAAAAAAAGAAATAATCGTAGAAAAGCCAATCGAAAAAAATAAAGCTATGGAGATTTATCAAGAGGCTTTAGATGCGATGAAGAGAAACGATTTCTTTTTTGCCTCTAAACAATTTGCCGAAGCAGAAACTGTTTTACCAGAAGTTGAAATGTCTGCAAAGGCAGCAGTTATGTCAAATTATTGTTTGTATTTAATAAATTTTTATGACGATGCCATATCAGGTTTGGAAAGATTTTTAATAAAATACCCTGCAGATAAAAATGTAATATATGCAAAGTACTTATTAATTTTATCACTATACGAGCAAATTCTTCCTGAGGAAAAAGATATCTCACCTCTTTTAAAATCAAAAGTAAAAATAAACGAATTTTTAAAAGAGTATTCAGAGTCAGAATATTCTCTAGATTTGAGATTTAAATTAGATTTAATTAATAATCAGCTAGCAGCTAAAGAAATGTATATTGCAAAATATTATATTAAAACTCAAAAATGGGTTCCGGCAATAAACAGACTTAAGATAATAGTAAAAGATTATAATGAAACTATTTTTATTGAGGAGGCTCTTCATAGGCTTGTAGAAATTTATTATAATATTGGCCTGGAAGACGAGGCTAGAAATACTGCTATTTTATTAGGTTACAATTATAATTCAAGCGAGTGGTTTGAAAAATCTTATAAAATTCTAAATAAAGAATATAAGATTCAGAAAAAAGTTTCACCAAAAAATAAAAAAAGTGACGGATTGATTAAAAGAACAATTTCAAGAATATTAAATTAAAAAATGAAAAAAAATAATGATAAAGTTATAAAAAATTATAGATCAAAAATAAATATTTTAAAAAAACATAACAAACTTTATTATCAAGATGACAGACCTATTATTTCAGATAGAGACTATGACTTATTAAAAAAAGAAATAATTGAACTAGAAAAAAGTAATAATTTTTTAAAAAAACTAGGTTCAATAGAGAGCATAATAGGGTCAAAACCCTCAAATAACTTTAAAAAGATAAAGCACTTAAAGCCAATGCTTTCCCTATCAAATGCTTTTAACCAAGATGATATGAAGGATTTTATAAGTAAGATTAATAATTTTTTAAATATAACCAACTTAAATTTAGAACTTATTTCAGAACCTAAAATAGATGGAATATCAGCCTCGTTAACCTATGAGAATGGAAATTTAGTGAAAGGAGTTTCAAGAGGTGATGGTGTTACCGGTGAAGACATATTACAAAATCTAAAGACAATTAAAACAATTCCACACAAAATTACAAATACTAAAGTTCCTAAATTATTAGAAATTAGAGGTGAAGTATATATTGGAAAAAAAGACTTTGAAGCTTTTAAAAATAAATTTGCTAATCCAAGAAACGCAGCAGGAGGTTCTTTAAGGCAAAAGGACTATAAGGTTACAGAAAAAATTCCGTTGAAATTTATAGCTTATAGTTTTGGAATTATAGAACCGATGATTTTTAAAAAGCAAATTGAATTTATTAATCAGATTAATTTATGGGGCTTTAATACAAATTCTCATAATAAGATTGTTAAAGGAATTGCAGAAGTAGAAAGTCAACATAAAGAAATAGAAGAGCTGAGAGCTTCTCTAGATTACGACATAGATGGTTTGGTTTATAAAGTAAATGATCTTGATTTACAAAATAGATTAGGTAATACATCTAGTTCACCTAGATGGGCAACTGCATATAAATTTTCATCAGAAAAAGCAATTACTAAGATAAAAGATATAATCATACAAGTGGGGAGAACTGGTGCGATTACACCAGTGGCAAAAGTTCAACCAGTTACAGTTGGAGGTGTTGTAGTGTCAAATGCCACTTTACATAATGAAGACGAAATAAATCGAAAAGATATTCGTGTAGGAGATACCATAACAATACAAAGAGCGGGAGATGTGATTCCACAAGTGGTTTCAGTAGATAAAAACAAAAGAGAAAAAAATAGTAAAAAATTTCAATTTCCAAATAAATGTTTATGTGGTTCAATAATTAAAAAAGATTTTAATATAATAACTAATAAAGAAGATGCAGTAAGGCGGTGTTTGAAAGGCTATGATTGCAGCTTCACAGCTAAAGAAAAATTAAAACACATTGTATCAAAAGAAGCATTCAGCATAGATGGCTTAGGAAAAAAAGTTATTGATCAATTTTGGTCTCTAGAGCTTATAAAAAAACCCTCTGATATATTTGTTTTGGATTACAAAAAAATAAGCCAACTAGAAGGTTGGGGGGCACAATCAATTAATAATCTTAAAAAAGCAATTGAGAACGCAAAAATAGCAACACTAGATAGGTTCATTTATTCGATTGGAATAAGACATATAGGAAAAGAAAATGCAAAAATATTAGCTGCTTTTTTTGGATCTATTATTAAATTTTCTAATTTATTTGATAAAAGCAAAAGGATTAAAATTTTGAATAATCTATTAGATTTAGATGGAATAGGAGAAACCCAAATAAAATCAATTAACAATTTTTTAATATCTAAAAAAAATATTGAGGTAGTGAAGGCTTTAATACAAGTTTTAAAGATTGAAAATTTTAAAGCTTTGAACAAAAAAGGCAAGTTTAGTAGTCAAACACTAATGTTTACAGGAGGGTTTGAAAAAATAAGTAGATCAGAAGCAAAGGTCATAACCGAAAAAAATGGAGGTAAGGTTTTAGGCTCAATATCAAAAAAATTAAACATTTTAGTAATTGGAGATTCTAAGCCTACAAAAAAAAAGATTGAAAAAGCTAAAGATTTAAAAATTAAGATTATAAATGAAAAAGAATGGTATAAAATATTAGATATTTGAACAATAGGATTTTAGATCACTTAGCTCATGTTTATTCATATACTTCTTTAAGTTTTTATAAACTTTTTCATGGTACTCATTTAACCAATAAATTTCATTTTTTTTTAAAAGTTTTTTTTCAATTAAAGTTTTATCTATAGGCGCCAGTGTAAGATCTTCAAATCTATACAGTGCACCTATTTTTTTTATCCTAACCAAATTTTCAATTCTTATTCCAAATTTTCCATTTTCATAATACCCAGGTTCATTTGATAGTATCATCCCTTGTTTTAATTTAATTTTATTTTTACTTGAAATAGCTTGAGGCCCTTCATGAACATTTAAAAAGTAGCCAACACCATGACCAGTTCCATGAGGATAGTCTAGATTAATTTGTTTTAAATATTTTCTAGCCGCTTTATCTATTTTTGAACCGGTAGTTTTTTTATCTATTTTAAAGTTAGCAACAGCTATATGTCCTTTTAAAACTCTAGTGTAAATATCTTTTATTCTTGGATCAGAATTTTCCAATGAAAGTGTTCTAGTAACGTCAGTTGTGCCAAATTTATATTGAGCACCTGAGTCGACTAAATAAAGATCTTTTTTCAATAAAATTTTATTCGTATTTTTATCAGCCTTATAATGGATAATTGCTCCATTGGATCCAGTCCCAGATATTGTAGGAAAACTCAAAGATATAAAATTTTTATTTTTTTTTCTAAAAGATAGTAATTTTTTTTGTGCATCAATTTCTGTAATTTTTTTATTTTTAAAATTATTCTTAATCCAAAACATAAACTTAGTTAATGCTACACCATCAAATATATGTGATTTTATAGAATTGCTAATTTCTATGTTATTTTTAATACATTTCAAATAATAAATTGGATCTTGTGTTTCAATAATTGAGTTATTTTTTTTCAAGATTTCTTTAAATAAAATTGAACAAGATAATTTATCTATTTGTATTGTTTTATTATTAATATTATTTAAAAATTTTTCTACAAATTTAATGTCAACTATCGTTATATGTCTTAATATTTTTTTAGTCTTTGAGTCAACTTTATCTAGATCACAAAATAAATATAAATTTTTTTTACAATCTAGAATTAAATAACTATTCGGCAAAGGTGAAAAATCTGAATCACCACCTCTTATATTTAAAAGCCAGGCAACATTTTCAGAGGCTGTAACAAACTGAAGATCTATTTTTTTCTTTCTATTGACTTTTACCAATTTATTAATTTTGCTTGTATTCTTTACACCGGCATCTTTTTCTTTAATTACAAATATTTTTTTTGGTTTTTTTATATAAGATGTCTTTTTAATTTTATCTATTAAATTAAAGTTAATATTAACTAATTTACATTTAGTGTTATGAAAAAATTGTTTAAGCATTAATTCTGTATGTAACTTTGGATCATATCCAATTAATAAATTTTTATTTCCTAAAATATTTTTAGGTAGTTTTTTGGGTATTGTTATAACTTTAAAGTTTTTGCCAGATTGGTTATTAGCTTGCAATGTATATCGTCCATCTACAAATAAATAATTTTTATCTTTCAAGATTAGTGCAAATCCATAAGAACCTGAAAAATTAGTTATATAGTTGAGATTATCTTTATTTTTTGGAACATATTCTGAAAAAAATTCATCATTTTTTGGGACTAGATATCCATCAATTTTTAAATTTGAGATTAATTTTTTTAGTTTTTTTATTTTTTCCATTTTAACATTTTATTTTTTTTAAACCGTTCCCAACCTGGGCTTCTGTACTCTCCTTCAAAATCTAGAGATGATGTATCTTGATTAAATTCAAATTCATCTAAATCTTTATCTAAACTAACATCATTTTTCTCCACGCTATTTTCTGGTATCTCATTAATAAACCGAGACGGAAGAGCGTCCATCCAATCACCGTGATAAGCTCTTTTCATTGCAAAAGACAAAAAAGCTTCTTTTTTTGCTCTTGTAATTCCCACATAGGCTAATCTTCTTTCTTCTTCTAGTGCAAAATCACCTTTTTCCTCTAAAGATTTTTGATGAGGAAATAATCCTTCTTCCCAGCCAGGTAAAAAAACAACATCAAATTCTAAACCTTTAGCAGCATGCATAGTCATTAAATTAATCTTTGCCCCCTGCCATTCTTGGTCGATAGAAGTTGCTAAAGCAACATGTTCTAAGAAACTTTGTAGATTGTCATAATCTTGCATCGCTCTTAAAAGTTCTTTAATATTTTCTAACCTATTTTCATTTTCTAAGTCTTTTTTGTCTTTTAATAAATTTGAATAGCCAGACTCATCCAGAACTAATTTCAGTAAGTCATAATGTTTTATTTTTTTTAAATCAATCCTCCACTTATGAAGCATATTAATCAATTGTTTCAAGCTAGTTTTTATTTTAGGTTTAAAATTATCCAATTCTAGAAGTTTAATTATTGAGTCTTCTAAACAAAGATTATTTTTACTTCCATAAGAGTAGATGTTATTTAAGGTACTATCACCAACACCTCTTTTTGGTGCCGATATAACCCTTTCTAAAGCTAAATCGTCAAATTTTTGATTTATAATTCTTAAGTAGGACACAGCATCTTTAATTTCTTTTCTTTCATAAAACTTTGTTCCACCCAAAACTCTGTAACCTATTCCAACTTTAAGAAATCTCTCTTCAAATTCTCTGGTTTGATAAATTGCCCTAACTAAAATAGAAACATTGTTGAGATTATATTTTTTTTTTATTTTATGCTCGATAATATCACTAATCCCTTGAGCTTCTTCCTTGCCTGTTTGATAGCAATTTAATTTGACTAAATCACCCTCTGAAGCAGATGACCATAGTTTTTTTCCTACTCTATTTGTATTATTAGAAATTAATACAGATGCAGTTTCCAAAATATTTTTTGTAGATCGATAATTTTGTTCTAATTTAAAAACTTTACA
>MDTC01002087.1_pt1 | contig 24597 bp, 17 predicted proteins | sample 811181 | NCBI WGS metagenome assembly MDTC01 (sample SAMN05326644, study PRJNA326480) | marine metagenome | isolation source: seawater | place: Pacific Ocean: North | collected 2011
AGTCTCCTGAATAAAGAGATGTAGTAAGCCCCACCCATACTGAATCTTTATTAAAATCTTTTTGATGTTCACGAGCTTTATACCTCAATACAAGAACATCTGTCGTTTCATTACCTGCCCGCAAAGAAGTCGATTGATTTGGCCAGATATCTTTTGTTCTTAGCGGGACATATGGATTAAACCAAAATAAACTACCTCTATTCCGTTGATCAAACTCATTTGAAAAAGTTGATATTGATTCATCAAAGCGAAGTGGAGCAGAAGATAATTTCCAAAATCGTCTTTGAATAGAAGGAGATGTTGTACGCTTACTCCCTTCAAAATCATCAATAAATGCTACACCATTCGGGTCTCCAGTTTCCGGGTTACTAATAGAATTAGGATTAGGTAAGACTTGCGCAACTTCTCCTTCAATTGAAAACCGAGTTAACTTATCTAATTCTAAAAGAGGCAGCCTATCAAGCAAGCGGGTAAAATTATCCATTTCCCATTCATAACGACCATTAATATCCCAAATAAAATTTCGAGTGGGCTCATACCCAACTTCAACTTTCTCATTAATAATTGATTGATTAAAATAAAGTGCTGTAGCTCCAATAAATGAATTTGGTTTCCCTAGATCCATTTGCGCTCTAGTTCCAAAAATCGTTTTCTTATCAAAAGAAACTAATTCATGTTTATCATAATTTATTTTTAGCTTTGCATTTGGATCATTGGCTGCAGAACCGATAAGCACAATTGTACCCGTAAAATAATCTATATTATAATCTGTCCCTCTTTTTAAGGCTACACCATTTTGTACAACTTCTTCACTACCTTCAACTAACATAAACCCAAGGTTTATTGTAGAACTTTGATTTGAATAAGCAACCTCAATTGACCATCTGTGATCTGCATTAACTTCAGATGATGCTGTTGAAGTATACATTATTCCAGACCCCAACTGATTTGTAAGCTCTTCTACTTTATTACCACCTTCAAGAGAATCACCATTTGCAAATGGATGTATAGTTGGAAACATTAACTCTCCATCAAGCATATTAATAATTATAGGTAGATTCATATCTATTTTTTCATCATAATTTCTCTGACTATTTTCATCCAAACTATCTAATCCAAATAAAGTGATATAAGGCAAACTACTTTCTCTATCTCTCTCAGTAACTGGAGTAGCATTTTTATTATAGATATTGACTTCAAATCCTTCAGGATTGATTTGACTAGTCCCTAAATTATATACATTCTTAAACATTAATGGCCATGTAGGGTGATTTGGATGGCCATTACGAGGTTTTAACATCATAAGAGATAAATTACTACCAACTGAATCTGGGCCATTACCTACTACCAATAAAGTATCTCCAGTTGTGCGTTCAGTAAGTATAAATGTACATCCAAGGATATCCTGAGATACTTGCTCTCTTATTCTAATAAAACCAAGATCTGGACTGACGTAATAATTAGTACTTTGTTCTAATCTAATAAAACTACCTTCTTCATTATCATCTATAAATGTTGAATCATTTTGTGACAGCGGATCAATATAAGCGGTACCAGTCATAGCATTAGCATCATTTGTATTGATGGATTTATATAATTCAAAATTTTTCACAACAATATTTGTATTACCTATATTTGGGCGACCTAATCTGATTGGATAAAGAGGGTCAATTGAAAGTGAATTCAAACGACCTTCAGGATCAAAGACAACAGTATCTGCTCCATTTCTAAACCACGGATGAATATAAAAATATTTGTTTTTTACCCAATCAACATCTCGAATTGTTTGTGTGCTACTCTGACCTCCCCCTTCCCATTCTGATTGCTCTTTTTGAGTTTTCTCTATAGATGCAATAGTTGTCACATCTACTGGACCTAATTTTGAAATTCCTTTAATGCCAAATAGGCCTTGGTTCTTTCCAGAAAAAGTAACGTATTTAGTTGATGGAAGTGATAACGATATATTCCCAGCTTCAATCTTCTGTATTATATCATCTTCATGCCCTTCATAAGCAATTCGAATATTATTTTCCCAATCAAAATCTCTTTCAGAGTCTTGATCCATTGAGACTGTTATTCGATCTCCGATTTTTCCTTGAATGTTAAGATTTTGTTTTTGATCAAATTCCAGATGAGTATTTTGTGTTTCATTTAAGGTTGAACGTACTAATTCCTGATCTTGGAAAACCATTTTACCATTAATATTTACATTACCACTAACTTGTAAAGATGCCCGTCCAAGGCGGCCCATATCCATCCCTACAACTTCTATCATTTGCCCTCTTTTTCTACGCGAATCATCTTCAAACTCTTTTTGCATAATATTTATAAATTGATTGTGCCATGAAATATTTCTAAATGTTATTAAATACCATTCTATATCTGCAGAAAAAGGAATTAAAAATCTATTCCCATCTACTTCTTCCATAATTATAATATTATTCCATTTTTGAGAAAGAGAAATAATAGACTTACGATTATCATCAGGGAATAAAATTATTCCTAGTGGATTAGCAATAGAGTCTAAAGGTTGTACTAAGGTAGTTCTTTCTGTGGGAAATGGGTTAACAATAAAATTATCTTGTAAAGAAAATCTAAACATAGAAAAATTTTCAGATCGTAATGAATCTGGTATATCATGTTGGGAGAAAGCTATACCTATAGATAGAGCCCCCCATAAACCAATTTGAATTAATTGGTTGATAATAGCGTTATTTTGTTTTGTATACTTCAAGTTTAATCTTGATTAAAATGATATCTTTCTATTCGATAATACCTCCTTTTTTAAAATGTTTTATTAAAACATCTTTCATCTCATTTAAAGCAATGGCTCTATGACTAATTTTATTTTTCTGTTTATCAACCATTTGAGCATAAGTCATCTCAAAACCTTTAGGCTGAAAAATTGAATCATATCCAAAGCCATGATCACCTATTGATGAAAAAGTAATCTTACCTTCTACAATCCCTTCCCTCGTAATTTCAGTTTTTTCATCTACGAGTGAAAGGACAGTCCTAAATATGGCAAACCTTTCTAAATCATCCAATTTATTTAATTCATTAAGAACTTTATTCATATTATCTGAAAATGTCGCATTTTTCCCTGCATATCTTGCTGAATATACACCTGGTGCACCATTTAAGGATTTTACTTCCAATCCAGTATCATCCGCTAAACAAGGTAAGCCTGTAATATCATATACAGTCTTTGCTTTTAATAACGAATTCTCAATTAACGTCGTCCCTGTCTCTTCAATCTCACCAATATGTGGGAATTGATCTAATCCAATCACCTGAATATTTAAATCAGAAAGAATCATTTTCATTTCTAATTGTTTATGGGAGTTATGTGTCGCTAAAACTAGAGTTTTATGAACAGAAATCACGAATAAATGCCCTAAAATAATGGCGAGAAACATATAAGGAATAATGGGACGAAACAAGGACTAAGTATTTCATTTAATTTTGTATTTATTCTTTTTGTTTTAGCCTAGCGCTCCGGTAATTTTGCTGCGCTTTTTATAGAATTAAACCTAACATTTTTGTGGCTCGGTAGCTCAGTTGGTAGAGCAGAGGACTGAAAATCCTTGTGTCGCTGGTTCGATTCCGGCCCGAGCCACTATAATTCTTCATATGGTTTTATTACATCGCATTATATTATCAATATTCCTATTCTGTTTTATTAAAGCAGATATTATTTATGAAACAGGTAATTTGGTCAGCTTTTTTAGTGGAAATGCCCCCAATAGTGATTATGATAATTGGCTCAGTCATGTTGTAGAAGGCATAGCTGAAGACGGATACAATGACTATGGACCAGATTGGCTTGATATACAAACAAATGATTTTGGAACTTACCGCCATTTAGAAGAAGATTCTCCAACATTAGATTACTGGAGACTGATTTTTTCTCATTTTATTAATTATGATACATTAACTGTTGATTCTCTATTAATGGACTCAATATCATCTTTTAATTATGAATTAGTAATTTTTCAAGATACAACCCAAAATAAATCCTACCATATTCTTAGAGAGCAAATCGATACTTCTTTTATTGATTTAAACCAATCTGAAATAGCTGAAGATGATATTGTTGGAAGTTTTAAAAATGGGTGGGGTCTATATATTATTCAACCAGGAGCTACAAAAGAACAAGTCATTATCCAAGTACCGCACCCTTGTGATGATTTTATTGCTCCCTATATTGCAATGGATTTATATCTTGAATTAGATGCATTTGCATTTATGATAAGCGGGGTTAGTCGTGAAAAACTTTGGACAGAAATTGGCTCTTATACAAATTCTAAATCTTTATCAGATCCTTCGAGATACCAACATACAGTTTTTCAGGAATTTCATGAAACAGTTGTAAATCCTCTTTTAAGTACTGGACCACATAGTCCTATTGTTTTTGCTATTCATAGTTTTGATAATGCAACTCATCTAGAAAGAAACTCTGTGATTATAGCAGCTGGAACTCAGAATCCAATTACGAATAAGCCAATTAGAGATATAACAGAAGATCATTTTGATATTATAAACTTCACAGAAGAATTCCCAATTGCTGCAAATCAATTTGAAAATAATCCCGAGCTACATGTTACTGATTATTACGAAGTCTACTATGATGATGAAATGTTTTATGATAATGGCAATGAAGATCAAGAAATTATTAAAGCAACGGAACTCAGAGGGCCATCTAATGGAATTCAAATGGTTCATCTTCAAGGTTTTTTTCATGAGACTTCAGTTTATGAACCCTGGATTCATATTGAATTAGATGAAAAACCTATGTTATTTGATAGCATAGGAATTTCTGATGAATACCTATATCAATATGGAGTTTATCCATTAGGATACGAAAACTTTTCAATCATACGTGACTATTATCAACCTTTAATCATCGCTGTAGATAATTACCTAGAACATTTTGACACATATGAAGACATAGTACATCCAGACTCAATAGAGTTTTTAATGGCTTATAATGGTGGGGGACAAAACATGGTTGATCTTGTATGGGAGCCAATTGATGATACAAATTTTAAATCATATGAAATACAATATGGACAAGATTCTATTCAATCTAATTCTCTCATTTTAGATTTCAATGATTATCCAGATCTTCAAAATATGAGACTGAATAATCAAATTATTATTGGATTTGACAATAATGAGAACTGGTTGTTTCGTATCAGGGGTGTCGACTATATGGATAATGCAGGACCTTGGTCTTCTACAGCATCAAATAGACTGCCCGGGCATAGCCCACCTGATACTATATTATTCTTTAATAGTTCTACAAATATATTAAGCATTCCTGACGAAGATATTGACCTTAATGACTATGCAATAGACTCCATAAATTCATGGCCCGGGGATAGCCCAACATTGAATCTATTTGGTAATACTTGGAAGTCCGTTTTAATTAATCCAATATTACCTGATACACAAACAGTATTTCATGTTAATGCTAGAATAGATAGCTTATCAGAAATTCATGCAATTGGATTTTCAGATGGTAATCATACTATCCGTTATTCATTAGGTGGGACTCAGGAGCTTAGCATTGAAAACTGGATACCAGTATACCAAGGAACAGTTCCAATTGGAGAGTGGGGCTCTTTTGAATTACCCATTGGTAATGACTGGATCGCCTGGTATGATACTTTATCTTTTATTAATGAAATTCAATTTATTAATGACCATGATGATACAACTAACTCTACTGGAAGTATACATTTTAGTATGGTAAGAGATATCACATCAGATTTATTTATAAAACCAGAAGTTTTCATCGATTATACATTAGGAGATACTCGACTTGTAAATAATGAAGAACTTATTTCTGTCTCATTTACTTCTTCAATAATAGATACTGACTCATATTATTTTAATTATTATTGGGAATTTGGAGATGGATCTATATCAAATATTGCAAACCCTATACACGATTTTGTTATTGAAGATGATCATGATTATACCGTTATACTAACTGTTGAAGATGAATCAGGTATGCAAGATTGGGCATCAACAACTATTCAAATAGATGAAGGAGAATCATCATTCCCTCTTCAATTTAATTTTGTAGGAGATATAATGATGGGGCGCAGATTCGAAGATAATGATGGTATTATAACAACACAAAATGCTCTTGCTTTATTTGAGCCAACTCTTAACGTTTTAGGAAATGCAGCTGACGTTACAATTGGAAATTTAGAAATCCCATTAACTACTCATAATGAGCCTCATCCTACAAAAAGTGTTATTTTTAAATGTGCTCCTGAAAATGTTTCTGGATTAATTTATGGTGGCATTGACGTTGTTTCATTAGCAAATAATCATATTATGGATTATATGGAACCTGGTATGATTCAGACAATGAATATATTAAATGAAGCCGGTATCTACCATTCAGGTGCTGGTCTAAATAGCTATGAAGCATATCTACCTACATTTATGTCACGAAAAGGACAAACAATTGCAATTATCTCATCAAGCGATCGTACTGGGCAATATAATAATTATCAGCCATATCTTAATGCAGGAGAAAATAAACCCGGCTTTGCCTATATGACGCCTTATTACTTAAAAGAACAAATTCAATCAGTACAAGAAGATGCAGATTTAATCATAGTTGAAATGCATGCTGGAAGTGAATATTCATATTCTCCAGGTTCAGACTATGATTCTTGGGAACCACCAGATGGGTTTGAGACTCTTAGATTTAATCCATCTAGTGATATTGGTTTTATTTCTGACCCATCTCTAGAAATAGAAGAAGAAGATTATTCTCACAGATTAGATCGTCCAAAAATATGGGATAGAGCTATACGACAATTTACAATTGATGAGGGGGCCGATATTGTTATTGTACATCACCCGCATATTATTCAGGGCTTAGAAATCTATAATGGAAAATTAATTGCTCATTCATTAGGGAATTTTATTTTTGATCTTAATTATCCTGAAACCTTTCCATCAATGATTTTGAATGCTGAAGCAAACGAATCTGGATTCTATGCCTATTCTATAACACCATTATATATCGATGATTATTTAACTGTCCCAGCAACAGGTGAACTTGCAAATTATATATTGAACTATCTTGCAATGCGTTCAAAAGAGTTAGATACTTATTTACACGTGAATACTGATGAGTATCGAGCTCATATAATAACTGATTCTAATTCAATTAATAGTCAAAGCTTAATCTATACTCTTCAGTCTAATGATACTAAACAGATTGAATTTAACAGCCAAATATATTTTAAATCTAACCCCATACAATTGGCCGAAGGAGGTAGTCTATCTGAAATATTGGGAGGTTATGATTTTATATCACATTATCGATTAGGTCGTGAAAAAATATGGATGAAAAATTTTGAATATGAAGGTAGCTCTCTATGGAATATTAATAGTGATAGTGAATCTCTACAGGATTCTATTTTCAGGAGAGGAGGTTTCGCTGCTTACCATACTAGAGACCCAGAATCACCAGGCAATATTATCACAAACCTTGAAAACAAATTACCTATTAATCATCAATTAAATCATTCTCTGCATGGTTTTATAAAAACTAAAAATGGGAAAAATGTCACATTAGAATTGAAATTGGCCCAAAGTAGATCAGGGAACGATTTACTTACACAATCAATTAATGATTCAATTCAAGGAAATCAAGACTGGTTATACTATTGGGATGAAATGCCAAAAAATGAAGATGCAGAATTTTTTGATATTCGTATGAATACAGATGTCCCTGACTCTGGTCAGTCCCATGCCTGGTTTGATGATATTGGACTTATTGAGTGGGATAGCCTCAAGTCATTTTCAAATTTTCCAATCCAAATTTTAAATCCCAATGATTATAATTATATTCAAATTTTCTTTTCCCAAAATCAAGTTACTCCGATAGAAGTTGAATTAAAGAATACTATTATCGGTGATTTAAACCCTTTAAGAGCAATCCCTCGAGCTGTAAACACAACCATCACTGCCCCAGGCAATTTTCACCTTTACGATGAATCAACTGGGCCCGTTGGCAATCGTTATTGGTCTTTTGACCAAAATCTTATCGCTAATGGTAGAACTCCAATATTCTTTTGTGAGGAGCCTGGTGTGTATGATATATCATTAACTGTAACAGGACTAAATAATCAAGAAGATATAATGAATCTAACACTTGTAGCCTTAGAAGAAGGTATACAACCAAATGATTTGGGTGATATTAATGGAGATAATAGCATCACAACCGTTGATGTCCTCTTATGTATTAACTACATTCTAAACTTAACTAATTTTAATCCACAGGAATTTATATCTGCAGATATTGATGGTAACGGTAGCATAAATATTTTTGACGTATTGAATATCGCATCACTTGCAAACTAGAAACTCTCTTAAATAAAGACGAGTAGCTCACTTAGATCTAAAATTACTCTCCTGCCTGTTTTTTTCAATCTTGTATCACTTACATGACCATTACCTACTAAAATACATTCTATACCCATAGCTTCAGCTACTTCACTATCATGAATTGTATCACCAATCATTAACACTTCATCATTATTATATTCTAATTGCTGTATCCAGTTAACTCCCAAAGATTTTTTCCCAGCAGCATAATGGTTATCAATACCTAAGACATTAATAAAATATTTTGATAAATTATGATACTCTACCCAATTTGTAAGAAATTCTTGCTTACCTGCTGACAAAATAGACTGCGTTCTCCCACTAGATTTTATTGCATCTAATACAATTAGAGAATCACTATGTAATTTCACTTTTTCAAAATTCGCACCATAATATAATACAAATTCATCACCTGCTTTTTTAAAAGGCTCTTTTGAAAAATCAAAACCTAAACGTTTATAATATTCTGAAACTGGGAAACAAAATATATCTTTATATTTTTCTTCCGTTATTAAATCCAAATTCCGTTTTGCAAGCGCTTTATTAATCGCCTTTACACAAAGCCAACAATCGTTTAATAATGTTCCATTCCAATCCCAAATAATATGTTTTATTTTTTTCATTTTATACCTCGAAAATTGTGTCAAATAATTTTAATATGGGATAACTATTAAGCGTAATGTCTAATTATTTTATAGAAAAATTGACTCAAGCACTACAAAATCCTCTCCCAGGAAAAGATACACAAATGTCAATGATGGTACAGCCGCAAACTCAATTAAAAACAATAGATTTAAATAAAAAAAGTATACCTTCAGCTGTTTTATTACTATTATTCCCTATTAAAGATGATTGGAGTTTTTTTCTTACTAAACGAACTAATAAAGTCAATCATCATAAAGGTCAAATTTCTCTACCAGGTGGCGCAGCAGAAAATAATGAACTTTTCGAAAAAACAGCTCTTAGAGAAACATTTGAAGAAATTGGGATACCATCAGATATAATTAATGTAATTGGAGCTCTATCATCATTTCATATTCCTATATCTGGATTTGAAATATTTCCATTTATTGGCTGGGTTGATCATGAACCAAAAACATCTATCCAAGAAAATGAAGTGCAAAAGGTTTTTTCAATCTCATTAAGAGAGTTAATGTCTGAAAAATCTCTAAAAACAAAAAAAAGTGAACTAAGAGGGACCTCTGTAAATATCCCTTATTTTCATTTATGTGATGAGATAGTTTGGGGGGCAACATCCATGATACTTGCAGAGTTTAAAGCTATCATTAAGGAAATTCAATGAATCTGGGTCATTGGCTAAACTCTCTCTCTGCCCTTGATCATGGTATTTTATTAATCATATTTCTTATCGGTGTATTTTTTAGTCATACCACTCTCGAAGCATTTATTGAATACTATGATAAAAAAAAGAAACATCGAAAATCACGGATACGTTTTAGAGTTACTCCAGCATCACTTCTAATTATTGCGTTTATATATAGTATCATCATCTATAATATTCTTAAATCAATGTTTGATTTTGTTCCATAATTTATTGGCTATTGATACTCTAATGATTAATCTCCAAATACTTCTTCTACTTTCTCTTCCACTTTCTTTTCTACAATTTTTTTCGTGGATTCTTTGACTTCTCCAATATATTCTGCCGCCTTCTCTTTCCCTTTTTCAATTTCTTTGGAAACCGATTCCTTTAATTGATCCATGTTTTGTGGTACTTCTCGTCCAGTATAATTCATATAAAACACATATATAATCAACAGTATACCAATTGAAAAAACTAGTTTAATAACTTTTTTTATAAGTGCATAAATTAAAATAATAACTAATACACCCGCTATTGAAAGATAAACCGGATTTGAAAAAATTGTATCAATCATACTTTCCATAGTATAAATCTAATTAATTTTTAGTATGCGATGGATCTACATTATTTTTATCTTTTGTTTATTATCAGGCCAAAACAAATATCCCGCTGATAGCTTATTACACTCACCTGATATTTCAATGATACATAAGGCTGGAATTATACTTATAGCCGGATGGCAACGTATATCATACAATACTAATTTATTTAATTGCCAATTTCATCCAAGTTGTTCTAATTATAGTGCACAAGCTATCACAGAATTTGGCCCGATACTTGGAAGCGCTATAGCGAGCGATAGAATTATACGTTGTAGCCCTTTCGCATTATACTACCAATTAAAATATCAACGAACTTTCCATAAACTTGATGGACGCCTAAATGATCCTGTCACTCCTTCAATAATAACCAAATCAAATAAGTCACCTATACTTGCAGGGGTTTTTTCAGCTTTAATACCAGGACTAGGACGAATTTATGCAGGAAGATTTATTGATGGTATTATGGGTATGACAACAATGTATATGATGACAAATACAGCCTACAAAGCAATCAATAATGATAAGCCATTAATTGCATCTTTTTATATCTCTCTTTCAGCATTTATTTATTTTGGGGAAATCTATGGTGGATGGAGAGCTGCAAAGTTTGATGTACTACCTAAATAGATTTCTTCTTCCAATTAAATTTGTATCAGAACATATTATCCCCAAATAATTATAGTGATAAAACTATTTCTAAATAAATCCTATTGTATTTAGATGAAGCAAAGTAATGCTTATAACCTGATTGGAGCTATAATAATTATAAGCGAAGTTTTTTGTTTGTGGAATAATTTTTTATGTTGCACTTAAAAAAAAGATTCTTAAAGCCTTGAAGAAGAGTCACATTCGTGAAGTTTTTGTTTGTGATGATTGGTAGTCTTCGTAACTGCTATATTCAATGATTTTATCACTTTTTATCTCTATTAATCTAGTCGCTAATGAAGAAATGAATTCTCTATCGTGACTAACAAAGATTGTTGTACCATCAAAAAGACCTAAAGCATGATTCAGAGACTCTATAGATTCCATATCAAGATGATTTGTAGGCTCGTCCAATATAATCACATTGGCTCTTTGCAGAATAATCTTTCCAAATAGCATTCGTCGTTGTTCACCTCCTGAAAGAACGCTTATAGGTTTGTTGATATCATCTTGAGAAAAAAGCAGTCTACCAAGTGTCCCACGTATTGTTTCCATATCATCTTCTTGATGACTCCATTTTGCCATCCAATCTAGCAGAGAGATATTTGACTTGAACTCTTCACTGTGATTTTGTGCGAAATAACCTATGATAGCATTCTCTGACCATTTGCTTGAGCCATCATCTGCAAAACTGTCATCAATTAGGCATTTAAGCAATGTGGTCTTTCCGATTCCATTTTCTCCAATTATGGCAATACAATCACCTGAGTTAATAGTCATACTAAACTTTTTTATTATACTTAGGTTATCATAAGCCTTTGAGATATTTTCCAGTTCTAAAACTTTATTATGTACCTTTTTACCTTGATTAAATCTGATAAATGGATAGACCCTACTTGAGTTTTTTATGTCATCTAATTTTATCTTATTGATCTGATTGGCCCTTGATGTTGCCTGTCTTGCTTTTGATGCATTTGCAGAGAATCTTTTTACAAAAGATTGGAGTTCATTGATCTTCGCTTGTTTTTTAACATTCTCATTAATCAATTTTTCTCGCGCCTGAGTAGAAGCAATCATAAAATCATCGTAGTTGCCAGGATAGAGTCTTATCTCACCATAATCAAGGTCAGCTATGTGGGTACAAACACTATTTAAAAAGCGACGGTCATGAGAAATAATTATCATAGTACAATCTCGAGATCGGAGTGTATTTTCGAGCCAACGAATTGTATTGATATCCAAATTGTTAGTTGGCTCATCTAGTAATAAAATACCAGGGTCACCAAAAAGCGCTTGAGCTAGCAGAACTCTAAGTTTTAATCCTGGAGCAATTGAGCTCATTGGTCTAGCATGGTCCTTTATCGGTATCCCTACACCTAATAATAGTTCTTCTGCTTCTGCTTCTGCAGTGTATCCATCCATCTCACCAAACTCTGATTCAAGGTCTGCAACTCTCATTCCTTGTTCCTCAGTAATCTTTGGTAAACTATAAATATAATCTCTTTCTTGTTTTATCTTCCAAAGTAGGCCATGACCCATAATAACACAGTCAGAGACTCTTACATCCTCATATGCAAATTGATCTTGATTTAGTTTTGCCAGTCTCTTGGTTTTATCAATTGACACAGTACCAGAGCTTGCATCAATCTCATTTGTGAGAATCTTCATAAATGTAGATTTTCCAGAACCATTGGCACCAATTAAACCATATCTATTATTATTGGAAAACGAAACTGTTATATTTTCAAAAAGTGGTTCAGTACTGAATTGTATAGAAATATTATCTGTTGAGATCATTTTAGTAATTGTTAAATATTTTTAAAAATCATTTAGATTGGCTAAGTATTATAAATAATAAACTATAAAACGAATTTGAAGTTTAATAAAAAAGGCCCGATAAATACATAGACAATAATATAAGATTTTGTAGTTAAGTCCGTTTATAACCTGATGGGTAAACAATTATCCAGTTGTGAGGGATAATTATAACGAGCCGGGTATGGGATTCGAACCCACCTACTACTGATTACGAATCAGTCGCTTGAACCAACTCAGCTAACCCGGCGTTAAATCATCTAAATAATTAATAAACTTCTACTTCCATTAATTCCACAATAAAAATTAATTTTGAATTTGGAGGGATTACACCCATATCTTGATTACCATATCCTAATTCAGATGGAACAATTAATTTCCGCTTCCCTCCAACTTTCATTCCTTTTATACCTAAATCCCAACCTTTTATTACAGAGCCAACTCCCAAAGTAAATGTATAGGGGCCACCCCCAGGCTTAGATGATGAATCAAAAACTGTTCCATCTTCTAATTCCCCAATATATTCTACTACTACTTTATTATAATCTTGAGCTTCAGAACCATTGCCTATAATAATTTCTTCTGAGATTAATCCATTCGCCATGATTTTTACCTCACCTTTTTTACATCCTAATGCTAAAATCAATAATACTAATATTAACTTTTGTGAGAATTGCATAATTAGTTCGTTCTTAGTCTAATTAAAAAGAGTTGTAAATTTACCGTCTCATGAATACTCTACAAATTCTATTCAATATTAAATAAAGTTTTTTTACAAATATCTGTAATTTTTCTAATTAAGAAAAAATAAAGAAAAATGAGAAAAATATTTTTATTAACCTTTATAATATCATGCATCTTTTGTGATAATAGATTAAGATTAAAAAAGGCTAACGTTTTAGAAAATAAAACGATCGATGGACAATCTATTAAGTTCATCTCAGGTAATGTTATTTTTACCAAAGGCGATTTAACGTTAACATGCCAGGAAGGAAGACATTTTGAGAAGAAAGATTTAGCTATTTTATATCGTCGTGTAACTGCATTACAGAATGGACGTACTTTAACCTGTGATACATTAAAATTTTTCTCATCTGAAGATAAAATTATAAGTATTGGGAATGCACATGTCTGGGATAGTGATTATGATTTAACAGCTGACTCTTTGACTGTATATACAGAAAAAGATAGTGGCATTGCGTTGGGGAATGTTTTATTAGTTCAAAAAGGACAAATTATTTCAGCAGATAGAATTGAATATCAAAAGAATCTTACAAAGGATGGGGTCTCTTATACTGCATATGGTAATGTTGTCATTAAAGATTCATCTCGTATCGCTAATTGTGGAAAAGCAAAATATAATCGGACTGATGAAGTTACTACTCTAGAAATTAATCCTGAAATAAGCGCCGACAACCAAATATTATCAGGTGAAAAGATTATAATGAATTATAATGAAGAAGAACTAAAAAAATTATTTATTCCAGAAAATGCTTTCGCAATTACGCCAGTTTCAGGATTTCAATATTCAAAATCAGATTCTATGGAATCTAAAGATTCTATCAAATTTAATGACAAACTAGAAGGATCTAGCTTAACAAGTTATTTTAGAAATGGTGCATTAGACTCTTTGAGAATTGAAGGGATGGCCAGAACATTATACCATGTATTTGATGATTCAATCTATCAAGGCAAAAATAATGCATCTGGTGATACAATTATCATGACATTTTTAGCAAATGAGCTTAAACAACTAAATATTATTGGTGGCTCAGAAGGTAAATATTCACCTGATTCAATTGCCAATAATGAAAAAATACCAATTTATTATTCTGCTGATCAAATAGAATATCGATTGAAAGATGATGACTCAGACCTTATTGGACAAGCCAAAATAAAACATGATATGACACACCTTGATGCAGGTTTTATTAATATAAAATGGGACTCACAATTATTAAGTGCTAAACCTAAAATTGAATCAGACTCTCTTGTTGAACCTCTTCATCCTATAATAAAAGAGAAGGGGGAAGATCCAATGACAGGAGATGAGATGATATACAATCTTCAAACAAAAAAAGGGAAAATTATAAAAGGTAATTCAACGTTAGATGATGGATTTTATACTGGACAGCAAATACGTAATGAAACAGAAAAGGTTTTCTATATTGAAAATTCAAGATACACAACATGCGATCTTGATACTGCACATTTTCATTTTGAATCAAATAAAATGAAAATTATCCAAGATAACATGGTAATCGCCCGTCCAATTATTCTACACTTAGGTCAAATTCCAGTCCTTGGTATCCCACTTGGTTTGTTCCCGCATAAAGGAGGGAAAAGACATTCTGGGTGGATTATGCCTTCTTATGGCGAGACTAAGAGCCGAGGACAATTTATTAATGGCCTTGGGTTTTATTGGGCACCAAATGATTACTGGGATTCAAAAATAACAATGGATTTTGGTGATAGACAGGGTGCTGTTTTTAATCTAAATAATAAATATGTAGTTCGTTACAAATTCTCAGGAGGGCTATCTTTTAGAAACCAGCAATATTTAGATGCATCAGATAATATTTCTGATATAAATGATGCACGAAAAAGCAGTACGAATATAAAGTGGACCCATCGTCAAATTTTAAGAAATAATCAAAGTTTTAATGCTAATGTCACTTATTCTAGTAGTGGCGATTACAATAAAAAATATGGGCTTTCTGAAGCAGATCGTATGAATCAAAAATCTATATCAAATATCGCTTATTCAAAACGTTGGCCAAAAGCAAAAAATTCTTTCAGTATCAGTTATTATTCAAATAGAGATTTATTAATTGATGATAAAATCAACCCTAATAGTGCTTATTTTGTCAATCCCACAAAATCTGGATCACAGCTGAATATTGTAAATCGTACTTTCCCAAAATTATCATTCCGTCATGGACAAAGTAATCTGTTCCCATCAAATTCAATAAAGAAAAATTGGTATAATAATATTACTTGGAATTATGGGCTTAATTATAATAGTAAAAATCGCGAATTCTATGAATCATCTTTCATTGATAGTTTAAATAGCTTTAGCTGGAAAAATTCTAATGGAATTCTTTCTTCTAATTCAGAACAAAATAGTGGATGGACTCATACTTCATCTATCAATGCACCACAAAAACTATTTAAATATATTTCATTTAATCCTCGATTAAATCTTAAATCTATATGGGTAAATGAATACTTTGAAGGAATTTGGGATGATTCAACTAAAGTGTTTCAAAAAATAAAAAAGGAAGCATTTGCTACTAGAACAACGGGCTCATTCTCATTAAGTGCTAATACTAAAATATATGGGCTTTTCCCTATCCCAATTGGGCCAATAAAAGTTATACGCCATGTGATGTCTCCATCTATCGGTTATTCATGGACCCCTGATTTTTCAAAACCTATATTTGGACAAGACTTAGGATATGTCATTACTAAAACTGACTCTACTGGTAAAGAATATTATCATGATAAATTTTCTGGAACTATGGGAGGTAATACACCTCGATTCGAATCTAAATCTATGAATTTTTCATTAAATAATATTTACCAAGCCAAGATTATTAATAATGAAAAAGAGAAAAAAGTTGATTTATTAAACTGGAGAATGAATGGCAGCTATAATTTTGCTGCTGATTCATTAAATCTCTCTACTATTCGATCAAGTATTCGATCAAAAATAGCTGGTAAACTAAACCTTGATCTATCCTTGACACATGATTTTTATAAATATAATACAGAGACAAAAAGACGAATTTCAACATTTAATACCAATGAAAATGGTTTTATTGAACCACGATTAACATCTGCTCGTCTATCAACGGGTTTACGATTCTCTGGAGATCGATGGGATGATAGCATACGAGAAAATACTATTCAAGAAGACACTACTAGCCTTGATGATGATTTAGCAGGTCCAGGTTTAACGAAAACAATAGATAATACAAAAAATAATTTAGCTGGAAAAAAATTATGGTCTACAAATCTAAGTTTAAGTTATACTTATTCTGCGATGAATCCATTATCACCAATTAAAACATTTTGGGTTAGCACAAATTCTTCTATCAATCTCACTCAAAAATGGCGCATGTCTTATCAGGCTCGTTTTGATTTAATTAATAAGGATTTAGTGAATCACTCAATAAATATCCATAGAGATTTACACTGCTGGGAACTATCCGTTAGGTGGACCCCTACTGGCTTAGGTCAGGGAATTAGTTTTAAACTAAATGTAAAATCACCAACACTTAAAGATTTAAAAATTGAGAAAGAATCAGGTATTTATGCAAAATCAGGATTTTAAAACTTCATTTGAACTCAGCAAAAGTATAGAGAAATTCAGTTTGTTATTTTTGATGAATCATGATATGTCCTGAATGCCATGCTGATTATTTAGATCACATTCGAGAATGTGGTGATTGTAAAGTTGTATTAGTTGATGCTTGTGCAATTGATCTACCAATTCCAGATATGACTTGGGAGCCATTAGAACCATTTCAAGGGAAAATATATGCAGATATGGCTGCAGAGATATTAGATAATCATGATATCCCTTATTACTTAAAAATGGATTGGATGGCATCAGCATTTAATATTGAAGGAGCAAATATTACCGGTGAAACTATTCGTATTTTTGTTCCAGAATCTTTTTTAAATAAAGCATCAAATCTTATTGAAAATTTGACAAAAAATATATTATGAATACTATACAAAATATTAAAGGGACTCAAGATATTTTGCCTTTAGATACTAAAAAATGGCAAAATCTAGAAACTATTGTTCGAAAGATTTGTTCGCGATTTGGATATGAAGAAATTCGCACGCCAATTATAGAACAAACACGATTGTTTTCTCGCAGTGTTGGAGAAGATACCGATATTGTAACAAAAGAAATGTATACCTGGGAAGATAGAGATGGAACATCTCTTACTTTACGCCCTGAATTAACAGCTTCAGTTGCTCGTTCTTTTATTCAACATAATCTCGGAGCTCAATCTCCAATCCAGCGATTATTCTATATGGGGCCATTGTTTCGAAGAGAAAGGCCTCAGAAAGGTCGGCAAAGACAATTCCATCAATTTGGAGTAGAAGCATTTGGATCAGAAAACCCAGAACAAGATGCCGAAATAATAGCAATAGCATGGCATATTTTATCAGAATGTGGTTTAAGTGATATCGCGACTCTCAATTTAAATAGTATTGGATGTCTCAATTGTCGCAAAGAATACCGTAAGGCACTTAAAGAATATTTAAGCCCTCATTTACAGCAATTATCTGAAACTAGCCAAAAAAGATTTGAAATCAATCCTCTTCGTATTTTAGATACAAAGTCTGAAAATGAACAACGTATATTAAAAGATGCTCCACTAATCTCCAATTTTTTTACCGCTAAAGATCAAGAGCATTTTAATTCTGTTCAAGACTTATTAAATACTCTAAACATCCCATTTACAATCAATGAAAAACTCGTACGTGGATTAGACTATTATTCAAGCACTGTATTTGAATTCACATCATCTGTTATAGGATCTCAGGATGCATTATTAGGTGGAGGTAGATATGATAATTTAGTAAAAGCATTGGGCGGCAAACAAATGCCTGGAATAGGGTTTGCTGCTGGAATGGAACGTTTCCTCTTAGCTATGAGCGAACAAGCCTTTGAATCTAGTATCGATATTTATTTTATTAATCTAGACCATGAAGCCATTTCAACAGTGTTTACTCTAACTGATAAATTACGTAAAAATGGATATTCAGTATTAACAGATACGTTACGTCGCAGCATGAAATCACAACTAAGGGATGCTAATAGATCTGGAGCTAAATATGCAATTATATTAGGTGATACTGAATTATCTACAGGTACAATAATCATAAAAAATCTTAATGATGGTATTCAAGAAACAATCCAACAAAATGATTTAATAAATAAAATGCAAAGTTTGACAAACTGAATTATTTCCCATTATATTATATACGCGTGCGCGATAAACGCTATTTTAAATTTTAATTAGGAACAAAATTATTATGAGCCAAAAACCTTTACTAATTGTTGAGTCTCCAACCAAAGTAAAAACGATACAACAATATTTAGGCGATGATTACGAAGTTACTTCCTGCGTTGGACATGTTAAAGATTTACCATCCAATGAGTTAGGAATAGATATTGAAGATAATTTTAAGATTACACTTACCCCCCTCCCCGATAAAGAAAAATTTCTAAATGAACTTAAAAAGAAATCAAAAAATACTGATCGTGTCATTATTGCAACAGATCCCGATCGTGAAGGCGAAGCTATCGCATCACATCTAGCAAGTGAAATACCAGAAGAAAAACTTCAGCGTGTTCAATTTACAGAGATTACTAATGCGGGTATAGATGAAGGGATGAAAAGTGTCCGCCAGATTGATCAAAATCTTGTTAATGCTCAAACTGCGCGCCGGGTAATTGATAGACTTGTTGGTTATAAAGTTTCACCTGTTTTATGGGCAACATTACAAAGTAATATGAAATTTGTAAAATCAACTCTATCTGCTGGCCGTGTTCAATCAGCTGCGGTTAAAATACTCGTAGATCGCGATAGACTCAGAGTGAAATATAAAAAAACAACATATTTTGATCTAATAGCTGAACTAAAAAAAGACAAAACTGAACAATCCTTGGAAGCAAAACTGATCCGCTTAAATGGGAAAAAAATTGCATCTAGTAATAATTTTGATTCTAATACAGGTCAATTAAAAAACGAAGATGTCCTTATACTATCTGAAGCACAAGCCGATGAACTTGTTAAAGAAATAGTAACTGAAAAATGGATAGTGAATAATATTGAAGAACGCCCAAGAACATCTAACCCTAAACCCCCCTTTACAACATCAACACTCCAGCAAGAAGCAGTACGTAAATTAAGAAGCTCAGCTCAGCAGACTATGAGAACAGCACAGCAATTATATGAGAATGGTTTTATCACTTATATGAGGACTGATTCTACAAACTTATCTCAAGAAGCGATCAATGGCTCTCGTCAAATCATCCAAGATTTATATGGCAAAGAATATCTCCCAGATAAGCCAAACAGCTATACAACAAAAGTAAAAAATGCTCAAGAAGCACACGAAGCTATTCGACCTGCTCATCAAAAATTCCGTACAGTATCTGATGTAGAAAAACAATTAGGCGATGCTGCTGCAAAACTATATGATTTAATTTGGAAAAGAACTATTGCCAGTCAAATGAAATCTGCAAAAATCAAACAAACAGCAGTTATAATCCAAAATCAGAAATCTGAATTCAAAGCAACTGGACAAGTAATTTTATTCCCGGGCTATATGCGTATCTATGTAGAAGGAAAAGATAACCCCAATAAAGACCTAGCAGACAAAGAAAGAATTTTACCTCCATTATCAGTAGGTGATAATCTGGATTGTTTAACTTTAGAGCCAGAGTCACATACAACAAAACCACCTGCACGATATACAGAAGCATCTATTGTTAAAGCCCTAGAAGAAAATGGGATCGGCCGTCCTTCTACATATGCATCAATAATCTCTACGATTGTCCGTCGAGGTTATGTTGACCGCGCTAGTGGTAAACTATCCCCAACATTTTTAGGGCTTGCTGTAACTCAACTATTAGAAAAACACTATACTAATCTTGTTAGTAAAGCCTTTACTGCAAAAATGGAAGATGGGTTAGATGAAATTTCTAGAGGAGAATTAGATGCTCTACCTTTTATGAAAAATTTCTATCGTGGAGGAGGACGATTTGCGGGATTAGAAAAAATGCTTGATGAAAAAGTTGATATACCTGCTGCCTGTACAATTGAAATTCCTGAAGAGATAGCGGAATCCACAGAAGGTAGGATTGGAAAATTTGGACCTTATTTAAAGCGAGGTGATGATACTAGGTCAATACCTGAAAAAATTTACTTTGGTGATCTAACAATCGAAGCTATTGAAAATATTTTTAATGAAGTAACAAAAGATGATGAAGAACTTGGGAAAGATCCAAAAACTAATGAACCTATCTGGATTAAAAAGGGGCCTTATGGCCATTATGTGCAAATAGGTGATTCAAAAACACGAAAAGGTATTCCAAAAACATATCCTCTTTCTGATGTTAACCTTAGCTATGCCTTAGCATTACTTGCACTACCACGTACAGTTGGTACACATCCCGATACTAGTGAACCAATCACTGCGGATTATGGTAGATATGGAGCATATATTAAATGTGGAAAGCAAAATGCCAGTTTAAAAGGTCCAGAAACACCATTAGATATTAATGTAGAAAAAGCGGTAGAACTCTTATTGAATAGAAATAAACGTAGTACAGATCTAAAGACTCTTGGTGACCATCCTGAAACAGGAGAATCTTTGGTAGTAAAAGATGGACGATTTGGGCCATATATATCTGATGGAAAAGTCAATGCTGGTTTAAAAGGAGATTTAACTCCTGAAAATGTGACTCTTGCTCAAGCAGTGGAGCTCATTAATCACCGTAGATTAAATAAACCAAAAAAACGAAAAAGAAAAGTATCAAAAAAGAAAAAATAATTTATGACCAAATGGCTCTCATAGATCATTTCAAAATATTAATAATATTATATCTGTTTTTATTTTCTGTGCCACTAGCAGCAAATGAAAATAATCTGGCATTAGATATAAAAAAAAGTTTGATCTCCCCTTGTTGCTGGGCAGGTACTATTTATGATTTAGATCACAACCCAGAAATTGAATTACAAATTGAACAATTTGTGAATCAACAAAAAACTAAAAATGAAATCTTAGAATTTTATGTCAATATTTATGGCGAACGGATTTTAGCAATCCCTAAAGCTGAAGGCTTTAATCTAATGGCTTGGATAGCTCCAATTGTAATTGGTGTATTGGGAATAATTACAATAATTTTATATTTCAAAACTCCCAAAAATATTTCATCAGAAGTAATTTCTGATATACCTGATGTAACTTTTGACGATGAGATTGAAACAGAACTACGTCAGATGGATTAATTTTAAATTTTAATATTTTATAAATGGATTACATAATAGTATGGATAAAACTATAGAAAAAATCGTATCTCTTTGCAAACGAAGAGGATTTGTTTTTCAATCATCAGATATTTATGGTGGTTTCTCTGCTGTGTATGATTATGGTCCATTAGGCATTGAATTAAAAAATAATATCTCCCAGCTTTGGTGGAAAGAGATGACACAGAGCCATGAAAATATTGTTGGGCTTGATAGTGGTATTTTGATGCACCCAAAAATTTGGGAAGCTTCAGGTCATGTCGGTGCATTTAATGATCCACTGGTCGACTGCAAACAATGTAAAGCTCGCTATCGTGCTGATGAATTCTCAGAAGATTATTCTACAATAAATTGGAATGATACCAAGTGCCCTAAGTGTGGCTCTACTGGAGATTTAACTGAGCCTAGACAATTTAATTTAATGTTTAAAACCCATGTAGGCCCAGTCGAAGATTCCGGGGAAGAAGCATTTCTTAGACCAGAAACCGCACAGGGGATTTATGTGAATTATCAACTGGTTCAGGGTGCAATGAGAATGAAAGTCCCATTTGGAATTGCTCAGATTGGAAAAGCTTTTAGAAACGAAATTATTGCGAGAAATTTTATTTTTCGAACTCGCGAATTTGAACAGATGGAGATGCAATATTTCGTCAAACCTGGTACAGATGATACTATTCTACAAGAATGGAAACAAAAAAGATTCAATTTCTATATAGAAAAACTAGGTATAAAAGAATCAAATCTCCGATTTCATGAACACGGTGATGGCGAATTAGCGCATTATGCGAAAGAAGCATGGGATATAGAATATCAATTCCCATTTGGATGGTCAGAGATTGAAGGAATTCATAATAGAACCGATTTTGACTTAAAACGTCATGAAGAATTTTCTGGGAAAAATTTAAGTTATTTTGACCAGCCAAATAATGACAGGTTTCTACCCTATATCATTGAAACTTCTGCTGGGTTAAATCGTAATCTTTTAACAGTACTCGCAGATGCCTATTGGGAAGATGAAAAGAATAACCGAATCGTAATGAAGCTTCATCCTAAAATTGCACCGATAAAAGCTGTTATCTGCCCGCTTCTAAAAAAAGATGGACTCCCTGAAAAAGCTAGAGAAATTGTGAATCTTCTTAAACCTCACTTTAAAGTATTATATGATCAACAAGGATCTATCGGAAAACGATATTATCGTCAAGATGAAGCAGGGACACCGTTTGGTATTACTGTGGATCATCAATCTATTGAAGATAATACCGTTACCCTTAGAGATAGAGATACAATGAACCAAGAAAGAATTTCGATTCATGAAATCGTCAAGATATTAGATAATTCAATCAATAATGATACAATAAATTAATTTTAACTAACACTTGTATCTAATCCCCTATAACCCTAATATTACTTTACTTCGGGCTAAATATTGCCCGAAATAACCACATACAATAAAAAACAAGGAGAATCCTTATGAAGAATATGAGACATATTCTAGCAATTTCAGTACTGTCACTTTCATTTGCATTTGCAGGCGGAATTACTGTGGGTGTTAATAGTGATTGGACTGATCTAGATGGAGACGCAACATCAGCAACAGGCTACACTGTATTATTTGACTTTAATGATGATACAAAATTAGGCTTTGATACTCAATATGGTATGCTTGCTGTAATCAATGTAGTTGCTGGAGCCAACCTAAGACTAGGTTGGGGGAATGCAAAATCACTTGGTGTTGGATATGACGTTTGGTCAAGTGGTGGCAGCGGCGTTGGAACAACACTTGGCGTATCTGTTAATTATGGAAAAAGTGGCGCAGGTGCAGATAATGAAGATGTTTCTATGAATTTATCTTTGAAATGGTCAGTATTATAACTGGCAACAATAAAATTTCAAAAATAAATAGGAAATATACAGATTATGAAATTATATAAATTAACTCTGGCTGTGCTAACGTTATCCTGCGCATTATTTGCGCAAGATAAAATTACACCTACCGTAGGAATGGCTTGGGACTATGATCTTGCAGATGATAGTCAAACTATTACTCCTGATCAACGTATTGGTATCAGAGTCGGTGATAGCAAAAAACGTTTCTATGGTTTTGATACAAATGGTACCGATCACCGAACTATCCTCGGCTATTCTTTTGCCATAATAGGTATTGGTGTTACAGAAGGTGCTAATGATAGAAATGATACATGGATTACTTTAGGTGCGACCTATAGTCTGATTAAAGGTGTTAATACTGAATTAGAATTTGTGCATTATCCAAAAGATGATGCTGAAGATTTTGATTCAAAAAGTAATTTACGTCTTTCATTAGTATTGACCTTCTAGTTAATTAAACCAGAAAAAAATAGTATCATATAAATATATGATACGAGAAAAGGGAGAATTTTTATTCTCCCTTTTTTTTCAAGATTAATATTCATTCAAAAAATCAAAGCGTAAATTTGAACCTTTATTAAACAACCTTTAAATAATTATGAGAACTATTTTTTATTTTATAATCACTTCTAATTTTTTATTTCAATTGTTATTTGCTGCCAATTCTGATCCTATTTTTGGAGAAAATGGAATGATTGTATCTACAAGTGAACAAGCATCCCAAGCAGGAATTGACATTCTTCAAAAGGGTGGCAATGCTGTAGATGCAGCCGTCGCTGTCGGATTTGCCCTTGCGGTAACATCTTCTGGGAATGGTAATCTTGGAGGCGGTGGATTTATG
>MDTC01164704.1_pt1 | contig 24596 bp, 19 predicted proteins | sample 811181 | NCBI WGS metagenome assembly MDTC01 (sample SAMN05326644, study PRJNA326480) | marine metagenome | isolation source: seawater | place: Pacific Ocean: North | collected 2011
GGATGCCAAGGGCAGCGCGTATTCATCATTGAAACCATCGGTTCTTACATTCCCGAGGTTACAGTTGATCCTTTCTGCGACGGCATTCCTGAAAACGTCGTTTTTGAAGGCGGGTACTCCAGCCCTCAGGAAGGCGCATTGCTGGTGTACATGAGTTCCAATGAAGATTCTGGCTGGGGCGGCAGCTACCTCGAGGTCATCATTAACGGGGAGGACAGTTACATCTGCACTTCCAGCAATTCATTCCAGCAATTCGATTTTGATATTGCGGCGGGTGACGAAATAGAAATTGTTTTTTACGAAGACGCCAGCATTGACAGCGATGTCCTTTCGGTATCGGTGTACAATTGCGGATTCCTCAATGCGACGCAGATTAGCGATTTGTCAGCGGGGACCATTTTCACTTCTGCTTCGGAATGTGAAGCATCTCCGGCTACAGGAATGTGGCAATGTTTATCTGGGCCGGTGCCGTGGTCGTTCTCAAATGTCAATGAGTACGACACAGAATTTTCGCCATCCAGTTATGGCCTGTATGAGATATGCTTCAGTGAGGAGACCTGCCAAACGGATTACTGCTACGATATCGAAATCACGGAGGAGCCGGATGTAGTGTTGACCGCCTTAAACGATTTGTTGTGTAATGGAGAAAGCGAAACTGTTTTTGCTGAAGTTGATGACATCGGCGGAACAGCCGAATTGGATTGGTCTGCTCCCGGGGAGGATGGAGTGGCCACGAACGATTACTCATTCTCGAACACGACAACGTACAACGCTTCCATTGTCGTAACGAATGGATGTGGCTCGGCTTCAGCTTCAATTCCATTGTATTCCCAGTACACGCCGGAGCCAAGTCTGGAGGATGAGAGTCTTTGCGAAGGTGGCGACGTTTACTTAGACCCTACCAGTCCAGACACAGATGATTTGAACTTCGAGTGGTACCTCGATGGGGACTTGATTCCCGGTGAGATAGCCGAAGAATACACTGCTGTAATGACAGGTCAATACTGCGTGGAGGTGACCAACCAGTGCGGTTCAGCAGAAGCGTGCGCTGAAATCACGATTGTCGGCGACATACCACCTCCGCTTGAGAGCATGACCATCGATTGCTTGGGTGACGGATTTGCGTCTGTTGTTCCGGACCTGCCAGAGGGATACACCGTAGTGTGGCCCGACGGCTCGACAGGCCCCACGTGGGAAGTGGCTGACGCAAGTGTATACGATGGAACGGAAATCTGCCTCGACTACACGGATCCGTTCCAATGTGAAACCAATACGGTATGCAGTTACCTGTACATCGGCTTGCCACCGACCATTGATCCCGAGCCCATACTGGTCGATGACAACGGCGTTGATTTCTGGCAATGGTCCAATCCTTTCCGTTTGATTGAAGCGACGCCGGCAGGAAATAATGACGGACCGCATTTGACCCTGTGCCCTGAAGTAGAATACGACTTTGATTTGAACGCCCTGACCTGGAACGGTACAGACTGGGTTGACGGCGCGGGTGAATACGAGTGGTGGGTTGAGTGTCCGGATACCACGATTTACTTCGGTGATCCACAAGATGCTATGACCGTAATCAGCTCAATGCTTAATCAGAACTGTTGGGAGTACGGTATATCCTTGGTGGGTTCAGCGATTAATCCGTGTGCGGTAGGAGGAATTCGTGAGGAATGGGACGTGATCGTCGATTACTGTGAATTGACGATTCCCAACGTATTTACTCCCGACTATGGAGACGCTATGAACGAAGACTTCCACATCGAGGGTTTGGAGGTATATGACAATGTTCGAATGCGCATCTACAACCGCTGGGGTCAGCTCGTTTATTCTGACGAGAACTACCGCAACGACAATGCATGGCGTCCGAACAATGGTGAGACAGGCACGTACTGGTACACCATGAGCCTGCCCAACGGATTTGAAGAAAACGGTCACGTGACCATTTTGCGCGACAACTGATTTTCCGTTGGCCAAGCCGAAGACCCATTACGTCTGCACGACTTGTGGTCAGGAATCTGTCCAGTGGGTAGGCCAGTGCCCATCTTGCAAAGCATGGAATACGTTAGAAGCGTTTACGGTTCGTCCGAATACGCCCAGCGAACGGAGGCAGCGAGTTACGCTTAAGCCGGCGGAAGCGAAGCCGTTGGCAGATGTCGAAGTCCTTGAATTGGGACGGACTCCTACGGGCGACGTCGAATTGGACCGGGTGTTGGGCCAGGGCGTTGTCCCCGGTGCTGTGGTTTTGCTCGGTGGTGAACCGGGAATTGGCAAATCCACGCTCATGCTTCAGTCGGTGCTACATATGGCTGCGCATTCCCAGCGAATTCTTTACGTGGCAGGTGAGGAAAGCCCAGAGCAGGTCCGCATGCGAGCGGAACGATTGGGCGCGGTTCCGCAATCGCTCCTGGTTTTTGCCGAGACCGATGCCCAAGCGGTACTTCATGAATTGGAGGCGAATAAGCCCGATGCCGTTATCATTGATTCCATCCAGACCATGTTCCTACCGGAGGTGGAGTCAGCGCCTGGATCGGTCGCACAGATTCGCGAGACGGCTGCTGCATTCACTCGATTTGCGAAGCAGCATCACGTCCCCGTGTTTTTCATTGGTCACATTACCAAAGAAGGCTCCTTGGCCGGGCCGAAAGTGTTGGAGCACATGGTAGATGTCGTTCTGCAATTTGAAGGCGAACGGCACCACGCGTATCGCATGCTGAGGGCGTCCAAAAACCGCTTTGGAACCACCGCCGAGCTCGGCTTGTATGAGATGCGTGGGTCAGGTTTGAAAGCAGTTGACCACCCATCCGATGCCTTGTTGGGCCAACGGTCCGAAGCAGATGCTTTAAGCGGAACAGCTATATCCGCCTCCCTCGAGGGTGCACGGCCAATGCTGGTGGAAGTTCAAGCGCTTGTCTCGACAGCGGTGTATGGCACACCACAGCGGTCGGGTACAGGTTTCGATCTGCGGCGGCTGAACATGTTACTTGCTGTCTTGGAAAAGCGATGCGGTTTCAAGCTGGGCTCTAAGGATGTGTTTCTCAATTTGGCGGGGGGCTTGAAAATTCAAGATCCGGCCATCGATTTGGCAGTTGTCGCTGCGATTTTGAGCAGCGTCCTTGATGTTGCGCTTCCTCAGGGGACGGTGTTTGCTGGAGAGGTCGGGTTGACAGGTGAAATTCGCCCGGTTCCGCGGATGAATCAGCGCATCGCAGAAGCGAACAGGTTAGGGATGAAACGAATGTTTTATAGCGGTCACGCAAGAAACATCGAGGTGTCGAAAGGCACGGAAATGAAATTGGTTGGTATCCAGCAAGTCAGTGACCTGCACGGACGCGTGTTCTGATTTTACTCTTTGCCGGCGAGCACCACAACGAATTCGCCTTTAGGCTCGTGCGTGTTGAAATGGTCGAGCACACTAGCGATTGTACCACGAACTGTTTGCTCATGCAGTTTGCTGATTTCCCTTGAACAAGCGACCCACCTGTTTGAACCGCAGTGCGTTTGCAATTCCTGAAGCAGTTTGATGATGCGGTGGGGGGATTCGTAAAAAACAACTGTCCGTTGCTCATCTGCGAGCAAGCTTAGGCGTTTTTGGCGGCCTTTTTTGTGCGGCAGGAATCCTTCAAAAACAAACCGGTCGCACGGGATTCCCGATGTGACGAGGGCGGGCACGAATGCTGTTGGGCCAGGCAGGCATACAACGGGAATTTCAGCCTCAACGCAGGCACGTACGAGTAAAAATGCTGGATCTGAAATGCCCGGGGTGCCGGCGTCGGAGCAGACAGCAATGGACTGTCCGTTTTGTAAGGCCTGAATCCATCCCGGAGTTGATTTGTGTTCGTTGTGTTGGTGGAATGCTTTGAGCGGTGTGTCGATATGAAAATGCCGCGTCAACTTCCCCGTTTTCCTGGTGTCTTCCGCTAGGATGTACGCAACTTCATTGAGCACCGCAATAGCCCTTGGCGTGAAATCCGAGAGGTTGCCGATGGGAGTGGGAACCAAATACAGTGTGCCTAAAGTGCGGTTGGAGGAGTTCATTCTATTGCAAATAAACGGCGCACTAAGGCAAGGAACTCGACCCCGCCATTTTCTTCATCGTCCCAATCCAAATCACCGGCCGTTTCCAAGATTAAGACCTGCGCGGCCTCAAAGCTCTGGAGTTTTTCCAACGTGCCGCACAACGCCAATAAAGCGGGAACATCCCCATCCGTCAATAACGAAGCGAACCGTACGCGGTCGTTGATGCTCAAGCTGTTTTTCAGGCTTGCCAGCCGCTGTTCGCTCAGGCGTTCGGCCAAAGAGGCTCCAGCTGCGGGCAAAGGCTCCGGCTCTGTTGTCGTTTCCGATTCTTGAACGATGGACTCTGGAATGACAGGCTCTGGAGCGATGGGTTTGTGGATTGGAAAGCTCTTGGATTCTGTGACGGAAGCCGAGGCGTCCATTGCCTTTTTACTGCAGTATTCTGCGACAGCGATGGCCTGCTGGGCTTTGTGCAAAGTGGCATGGAGATCTGCCCACACAGGCGATTCATCTGCGAGCAAGGCTTGACATTCATTCAAGGCAGTGCGAGCTGTTTGAAGGTGGTTGAGGGAGGATTCGCTCATGGATTTGATTTTCGGAACAGTTCTTTTAGCAGTTCTTTTTCCCGAAGGAAATTCTTTTTGCGGTGATTTCTTTGCGCGTCACGGTCCCATCCGTATTCGGGGTCTTCTAGGGTTCCTTTCATGGAAACAAAAAATTGGTGTCCCAATCCGTCGTCGGTGATGGTTCCAAATTCATTTTCGCTAGTGGCACGCAGGTCGCGCATGGCAAAACCGAGGGTGTAATCGATGGATGCGTCGAAACGGTATTGTCCTTCGAGCGTGATGTCCATGGCTGACGATCTGATTTCGGTATGTGGCAATTGTACCGTACCATTTGAGATGTAGACAGGCGATTCGACGTGCTCAAATTCAACGTGTTTCAGCCGTTGTGATAGATCATCGGGATTGACCAGTGGGGCCATAAGGCGGTTGTTTCGCAGGTAATCAGCGATTTCCTGAAAGGCTTCGAGGTCAGTGATTTCGCCGGAATGAATGGCTGCTGACCCGAGCACATCGAAGTTTTCAGGGCTCCAATTAAAGGCATTATCAATGTTGAGTTGCACAGAGCCTGAGGCATCGAAAGATCCCGTTAAGTGTTCCGCACGCAATGTGGTTTGTTCGAAATTGTCAAAAGCTTGAAACAAACGCTGCAAATCGCAGGAAGAAGCGGTGGGATGCAGCAAAATTTTGGCGCCTTGCGCCCCGGAGTCAAAAGACAACGTCCCGTCTCCACTGAGCGATCCGTCGAGCGTTTCGGCGTGAAACAGAGGCATGGACCAACCGTCATTATCGCCCTCTAGCGCCAAGGTCGCAGAGGCCAGTTGCCACCCGTCGTATTGGATGGTTCCGATGGACAGGTCGCATTGTGCTTTCATGCCGACAGGAAGTTGCATATCCGCAAGGGCGATGGAGCCTGTGTCTGCCAAGCTGAAGGTCAATTTCGGGAGCACAAATGAGCCGGTCCAATTGGAACGAAGGGTTTCTACCAGAGGCAGTTGCCCTCGGACGTTACCTTCGACGGCGATTTTCCCCCACGTTCCATCGAAGGCTTCAACGACGAGGTCTGCGCCGTCAAGGGATCCGTGGCCGGCAGCCATCCAAGGCGTTTCGTTGAGGGTTCCAGCGCCGTCTGTCAACGACCAAAGCCCATCCCAATCCACGGTGCCGTTTCGTTTTCGCTTGATCATTCCTTCCCAATTAAACCGCCCGCTCGTGGGCCAGTTGGTCCCTGCAAAAGGTTTATAACCCACATCAGGCCACCGGACCGTACCCGATCCCGTCGCCTCGAAACTTTCGGTATCGAAAAGGATGCGCTCCACTTTGCCGGTCCATTCCATGCCTTCCGTGTTCAAAGCGACATGCGGGGCATCAGCCCTCCAAGTACCCTCTTCGTATTTCACCCACAAGCGTGCGTCTACTTGAACGGTCAGGATCTGGTCACCGGAAGGGACATCCCAAGGAGCGGACGATAAGGTCCAATTTGACCTGAAGGCGTGGCCGTCCCATGCAAATGCGCCGTCGGCTGTGGCTTCACTGTCGAGGGCCTCGAAATCGGCGGGTAACGCAACGAGCTCTTGTAAGGCATCCAGCGTGAGGGATTCGACAGCGCCCTGCACGGTCCACATGTCATTTCGGGTAGCTTGAAGCGACGCTTCAACCCCAGCCCACTTTAAGGATGAAACGGAAATTTGAGCGGTGTCTGCGGTGGTATTCCAGTCGATTTTTCCTGACCAAGTCAAGGGTTGAGTTGTGGTAAAATCATCAGCGTGTACCGATGCGAATATTCCCCCTCCGCTCGCCACGAGACCTGTTTCGGTCCACTTTAGCTGGAGGGCCGCCTCATCTACGAATGCGCTCTGCCCATCGATCACCAGTTGAACGCCAGCAAGCGCCAATTGATCGATTGCAAAATCTCCGTTCTTAGTATCCTCGTCACCGGCATCCCAAACAGAAGTGTTCCAACCGTTGGAGTTGGATGCGATAGATAGGGATGCTTTGCTCAGGTCCAGCGCTGTGAGGTCGTAGTTACCACTGATTAGGTGAAGGGCGTTGCATGCGATGGAGAGCTCCTCTGCTTTGAGCAGTGTATCGTTAGCAGAGTGTGACCCCAGCAGCCACGTGTCGTGCAAGACGAGTGTGACGTTGGGGAAGTGCGACCAGATGTCCAAGTCGATGTGGTCGATTTGAGCATCCGTGAGTAGGTGAGCCTCCAGGCGTTCAATAAGCGTTCGTGCAAGCTTGTCTTGGTTCAGTGCGAGCCACCCGGTGGCCGCGCCCGTCAACAGTAGGATGGCAGCGAGTGTTCCCCATATGAGTGCGCGTTTTCTGACCATGGCTTTAATCCTTCGAAACTACAGTGTTCAACGACGGCAGGTGCAGAAGCATTGTGTGGAATTTGCACACTTTGACGTGGAACACCCATCTTTGCTCCATGAAGAAAAGAACGTTCATCAAATTGGCAGGAACTGTTGGTGCGGGAATGCTAGTGGCACCAATTGTTGGCTGTGGAAGCGGCGCAAAGGCGGCTCGACCGCGGCCTTTTGGGTTTGACCAAGAGCCTTTGGGATACGATGTGGCGGCATTGGCGCCAAAGATTGATGCTGTCACCATGGAAATTCACTACAGCAAGCACCATGCCGGATACGTTCGCAAACTAAACAACGCCTTGCGTACCTCAGACGGTGCGCATGATGGAAAGGAACTGATTGAACTTCTGGCAGAATTGACGCCGGGGCAGACGGTACTCCGCAACAATGGAGGCGGGCACTACAACCACACCTTGTACTGGCGTGTTTTAACACCGGGCGGCGCGACGACACCGGAGGGAGTGCTGAAGGAGGAACTGGAGTCTACATTCGGTTCGGTAGAGGCTTTTGCGGATCAATTTGCAGCCGCTGGAGCTTCACAGTTTGGTAGCGGGTGGGCCTGGCTAATTCGCAATTCGGAAGGTCAATTGGAAGTGACCAGCACGGCCAATCAGGACAACCCGCTCATGGCGAATATCGTGGAACGTCCAGGGATACCATTGCTCGGGATGGATGTCTGGGAGCACGCCTATTACCTCAATTACCAGAACCGCCGAAAAGATTACATTCAGGGCTTTTTGAGCCTTATCAATTGGGATGAAGTGGCATTGAACGCCAAATTTTGAGGCAACTGGCCTCAGGGGTTAACCCGCTGCAGTGTATAAGATTCGGTCAACCCACCTTCGGTAATGAGCTTTCGGAAGGCGGCGTTGTTCTCTGGAGCGAGCACGTAAGACTTCACTTCAAGTTGCTCATCGCTCACGAATTCTGTTATGGAGCTATCATTTAGCACGGCGGCCCACACGGCTACCTTGGAGTCTTCAGAGCCATCGAATGTCCACAGCTTCAGTTCATCTTTCCAACGGCGCCCCAGCAGGATGGACCATTCACCGTTTTCTTCTGGCTGGTTCAGCACCAAGTGACCATGAAAGCGTCGCAGCAGCACATTCTCGCTTAGCATCATTTTGTCTAAGTCGTTGCCTTCGAAATAGGTGTCCCCGATGGTAATGACCATATCGTCGCTGTCGGTCCATACCCCCCGCCACTTCGGCGGGAATTTGGGGAGATCGCGTCGGTTCAAAGGCATGGGTTCAGTAAAGGTGACGTTGGAGCAGCCGCCCAATGCCAAAGCGGCTAATAAAAAGCAAATAACGAGACGGGGGGTGGTCACGGTCATAGTGTATTTCAAATAAATAGAATGGCTGCAACGCCAGCGATTAAGCAGTAAACGGCAAACACATTCAGATTCGTGCGTTTCACCAAGCGGATCATCCACTGGCAGGCCGCCCAGCCGCTGACAAAAGCAGCTAAAGTTCCAGCGGCATAAGCGATGCCATTGAATGCTTGTTCACCCCCTCCTGTTTCCAAGACGTCTTTTAATTCCAGAACTGTGGCTCCAAAGATGACGGGCAGCGCCATGAGAAAACTGAAACGAGCAGCCTCTTCACGTGAAATTCCCAACGCTACTGCTGCTCCGATGGTCGATCCCGAACGGCTAATCCCTGGCACAATGGCCAGGGCTTGGGCCAGGCCGATGCATAGAGCTCTGCTCCAGCTGAGGGTGTTGGAAGTTTTGCGGGCGACGCGCTCTGACGCGTACAGGATGAGCGCGGTTGCACAAAGCGACCAGCCCACGCGGTGAGGGTGTTCCAAGAAGGATTCTTCCAGGAAATCGCGCATTGTAAAGGCCACAACCACAGCGGGTAAGGTCGACAGCGCGAGCCAAGCTATGTAAGAATGTGCGGTTTTGCGCTCTGAAGTGTTTGAGGTGAAAACGCCGAAAAACAATGACGCAATGTCTTTGCGAAATACCACGAGGGTGCTGCACGCTGTGGCACCGTGAACGAGAATGCTGAACGTGAGGTCGACGTCCTGCAGACCGAACAATGCCTTACCCAACTCGAGGTGTCCTGAACTGCTCACGGGCAAGAACTCTGTGAGCCCCTGCACGATTCCAAGAACAATGGCCTCCCACAGGGACATTAGCGTTTCAGTATAGCATAGAAAATCGTGCCGTATCCTGCAAGCACAATGATGGGCGCGATGGTGATGCGGCGGGTGCTGAAAATTTCCTTGCTGAAGGCGGTTGGATCTTCAGCCGCTCCGCCCGACATGAGCAAATAACCTACAATCAAGATTAGGATTCCAATGATCATCCATTGGTAATTGGTTCGCGTCAAGGCGAACCCATTGGGGGACGTTTCCGGTGCACTCATGGATCAAATTTAATGCAAGGTATCCAAGCGTTTTTTTAAAAATCGGTTTACTGCGACTGCGGTGGATGCAACGCCAAATAAAGCGCCCAGTCCGAGCAGGGCGGCAAGCAACGCGCCCAGGACTGCAGGTGTAAATGGAATGAGAACGGAGGCGTTTTGAAGGTGCGTCAGGGCGAGGATGCCATTAACCGAAGCAAAGGCAACACCTCCTGAGATTAGACCGAAATAGAGCCCCTGTTTCAAAAATGGTCCGCGTATGGCTTGGGGATGTGCGCCGACAAGCTGCATTGTTTTGATGACCATTCTACGCGCGAAAACGGTCAATCGAATGGTGTTGTTCATCAGGGCAATCGCCGCAAACAAGAAAATCAACGCCAACCCGATCAAGGGCCAAACGAGCCGTTGAATTGTGGATTCAATTTGGCCCAGCAATTCGTCCTGCCACACTACTTCACTCACACCGGGGATGCGCTCCATGCGCGCCTCGGCCTCTGTAAGGGCAATCGTGGTGCTCGATTCGGGCGTCATCCTCAGGTCCATAACATCGGCCAAAGGGACGTACCCGAGAAAATCGACAAACGACTCGCCGAGGGCGGACTCCAAATCTTGGCTTGCGGATTTGGCATCGAGAAACTGAGAGGATTCGACTCCCGGATCCGTGCGCAAAATTTCACGCGCTGTAGCAAGGACCATCGGGTCGACATCTCGCAGAAAGAAGACCTGCACCCGCGCCTCCTGCCGAAGCTCCTGTTCCCATCTATACCCGAGGAATCCAATCGCTATGAGCAGACCGATGAGCAGCAGGGTAAGGCTCATGCCGACAATAGTGGTGACCGCTGTGGTGATTTGAGCTCCTGAGGGTTTCGTAGCGGATGAGGACATGTGCTTTTGTGTGCCTCAAAGATGCATCGAATCGAGCAAGGGTTTGCAAAGGATTGTTATTCGTTGCCCACGGCTCGGCGTTCGTAGTTTAGAACGGTTTTCAATGGCGTATATTTACAGCAAAATCAATGGAATAGCGATGATTACAGTCGATGAAAGCGCCCGCGACGAAGTACAAAAATTGCTGAATGCTGAGGACCAGCCTGAAGGGAGTTTCGTGCGGGTCGGCGTGAAAGGAGGGGGGTGTTCCGGGCTGATGTATGAGATGACCTTTGATCACGAAATGCAAGATGGTGATCAAACGTTCGAAGACAAGGGTGTCAAAATCGTCGTGGACCGCAAGAGCTATTTATACTTGGTGGGCACAGAATTGCAATTCAGCGGCGGCTTGAACGGGAAAGGATTTCAGTTTCACAATCCGAACGCCAATAGAACATGCGGCTGCGGTGAGAGTTTCTCTCTTTAACGAGCGATAAGTTAGAAGGAGATTGCAATGGCATACGACGGGAAAGATAAGGTTCTAGAAGAGTTAACAGGTAAGTCCTACGAATTTGGATTTACCACTGAAATTGAGTCGGACAAAGCTCCTGCAGGCTTGTCAGAGGACGTTATTCGCATGATTTCGGCCAAAAAGGAGGAGCCGGAATGGCTTTTGCAGTGGCGACTTGAGGCGTTTGCGGTGTGGCAAACTATGGAGGAGCCCAATTGGCCCCACTTGAATTACCAGAAGCCGGATTACCAAGCCATCAGTTACTACGCTGCTCCGAAGCAAATCAAGCAGCTGAACAGTATGGACGATGTGGATCCAGAATTGCGCCGCACCATGGACAAGCTTGGTATCAGCCTGGAAGAACAGAAGCGACTTTCGGGAGTAGCGGTGGATTTTGTCATGGACTCGGTGTCCGTTGCGACCAGTTTCAAAGGCAAACTCGCGGAGCTGGGTATCATCTTCTGCTCGATGAGCGAGGCAGTTAAGGAACATCCGGACCTGGTGCGAAAGCATCTAGGTGCGGTGGTTCCAACCCGTGACAACTTCTTCTCCGCATTGAATTCGGCGGTCTTTACGGACGGATCATTCTGCTATATCCCTAAGGGCGTGCGATGTCCCATGGAATTGAGCACCTACTTCCGCATCAATGAATCTGGCACGGGCCAGTTTGAACGCACGTTGGTAGTGGCGGACGAAGGGAGTTATGTCAGCTACCTTGAAGGATGCACAGCGCCCCAACGCGATGAGAATCAGTTGCACGCTGCGGTTGTGGAGTTGGTGGCATTGGACGAAGCGGAAATCAAATACTCCACTGTACAGAATTGGTACCCGGGTGATGAGAACGGAAAAGGCGGCGTCTACAACTTCGTTACGAAGCGCGGCATTTGCCACCGCCGCTCAAAAATCAGCTGGACTCAAGTAGAGACCGGAAGTGCCGTGACGTGGAAATACCCCAGTTGCATTTTGAAGGGCGACCACAGCGTGGGAGAATTTTACAGCGTGGCAGTGACCAACAACGCGCAGCAAGCGGACACGGGCACCAAGATGATTCATCTGGGGAAGAATACGCATTCGACGATCATCTCCAAAGGCATCAGCGCGGGCAATAGCCACAACAGCTACCGTGGCTTGGTGCAGATCATGCCCTCGGCGGAGAATGCCCGTAATTTTTCCCAATGCGATTCGCTTCTCATGACGGATACCAGCGGCGCTCACACGTTCCCGTATGTGGAGGTGAAAAATCCGACGGCGCAAGTGGAACACGAAGCCACCACTTCCAAAATCGGCGAGGACCAGATCTTTTATTGCTTGCAACGTGGCATCGACGCCGAGCAAGCGATCAGTTTGATTGTGAACGGGTATGCCAAAGAAGTGTTGAATCAGCTGCCCATGGAATTTGCTGTTGAGGCACAAAAGTTATTGTCCATCTCACTCGAAGGAAGCGTAGGATAATGTTGAAAATCAATGAACTCAAGGCTTCGGTCGAAGAAGCATCCATTTTGAAGGGCCTTAACCTGACCATCAACCCTGGTGAGGTGCACGCCATCATGGGCCCTAACGGATCGGGTAAATCCACGCTGGCATCGGTGTTGGCGGGCCGTGAAGAGTATGAAATTGAAGGGGGCACGGTAGATTTTGACGGCGTTGACCTGTTGGATATGGATGCCACAGAGCGCGCCCGCGCCGGCCTATTCTTGGCGTTTCAGTACCCCGTTGAAATCCCGGGCGTATCAAACATCAATTTCATGCGCGCCGCGGTGAACGGCAAGCGTGAACACGAGGGTTTGGAGCCCATCAAGGGGAAGGCGTTCCTCGACATGGTCAAGGAAAAAGCCAAACTCGTGGAGTTGGACGGACGCCTTCGCAACCGCTCGGTGAACGAAGGCTTTTCCGGTGGAGAGAAAAAGAGAAATGAGATTTTCCAAATGGCTATGCTCGAACCCAAGCTCGCCATCTTGGATGAGACCGACTCGGGCTTGGATATCGACGCCCTGCGTATCGTATCCGAAGGCGTGAATGCCATGCGCTCACCCGAACGCAGCTTCCTCGTTATCACCCACTACCAACGCTTGTTAGATTACATCGTACCGGACGTCGTGCATGTGCTCGTGGACGGGCGCATTGTTCGTTCCGGCGGCAAAGAATTGGCGTTGGAGCTCGAGGAAAAAGGATACGACTGGATTAAAGAGGACATTGTCGCCTGATGGACAGCGCTAAACCCCAATTGATGGACCGGCCGAAAGCCGAAGCAAGGCACGCTGCTTCCGAAGCCTCGGGAGCAGCCCTGGTCTCGGCTTTGGATGCGATGTTGGGTGTGCAGGCCGATGTGGCCTTGGATGCTGTGCCGGTGCCTCACCGCCGCGTAGAGCGGTGGAAGTACACGCCGGTGGCGTCGTGGTGGAAGGATGTGTTCGCTTCTGATGTGAATACGGTTGCGGCTGCGGGATGCGAAGCCAATCCGGTACCGGGTTTGGATGCGTACCGCCTCGTGTTCGTCAACGGCGCGTTTGATGCGGTGGCCAGCGATTTGCCGGTCCATACCGGCGTAACATGCATGCCGCTTTCTCAACGCGGAAATGCGAAGCTGCAAGACACCGATTCCTTTTCGCCCGAAACATCGGATTGGTTCGCGGGCCTCAATGGCCGCTACAGCCAAGAAGGGCTTTACCTGCGAGTGGCTCAGGGTGTTGAGCTAGACCGCCCTATTTTGATTCACCACCACACATCCGGCGAAGGTGCATTCAATGTGTTGCGGCACGACATCGCCCTGGCGCTCAATGCTTCGGTCAAAATGGTTCAGTGGTCAACAGCCCACGCAGGCGCTGAAGGATCTGTAAACGTATTGACCCGAGCGGATGTTGGTGAAGGAGCTCGCCTGCACATCGATAAGGTGCAGGACGAGGAAGGAACCGTACGCCACATTGCATTTGAAGACATTCGCCAGCATCGAGCCTCCCATGCGGAAGTGCTCACCATTACGGTGCGCGGTGCTTGGGTGCGCAATGATTTGACCTTCCGCATTAACGGCGAAGGAGCCCATGCGGAATTGAACGGTGCCTTCCTCCCCGGAGAGGGTGAATTCGTGGATAACCACACCACGGTGGACCACTGCGTGGCCCATTGCACTAGCTCGGAGAACTACAAAGGCATTCTGTATGGCAAGAGCACGGGTGTGTTCAACGGTAAAGTATTCGTGCGCCCCGACGCCCAAAAGACTAATGCTTATCAGCAGAATGCCAACATTCTCGCCAGTAAGAAAGCGAGCATTAATGCCAAACCTGAATTGGAGATTTACGCGGACGATGTCAAGTGCAGCCACGGCTGCACCGTGGGGCAGTTCGACTCGGATGCGTTGTTTTACGCCCGCTCTCGCGGGGTAGGTCTTGAGGCGGCGAAAGCGATGCTGGTTCGCGCTTTTATTGGCGACGTCCTCAAAGGACTCGCCGTGCTGGAAGTCCGTCTTGAGGTGGAGCACCGGTTGGCGGAAAAGCACGGTTGGGAGGTCTGGAGCGATCAACCTAACGACGAAGCATGAGTTCGGCCTTGGATGCATCCGCTCTTCGGCTCCAGTTTCCCATCTTGAACCGGGAGGTAAACGGGAAGCCATTGGTCTATCTTGACCACGCAGCATCTTCACAGAAGCCCATCGCTGTAATAGAAGCCCAGCGAGAGTACCTTATGCACTACCATGCCAACGTGCACCGTGGTGTGCATGCGCTTTCGCAACAGGCAACAGATGCTTTTGAGAATGCGCGAACAATAGTGCAACAGCACATTGGTGCTGCGGAATCGAGTGAAGTTATTTGGACGGCGGGGGCAACAGACGCTATCAACTTGGTGGCGCAGACGTGGGGCCGCGATCAAATTGGCCAAGGTGATACCATCGTGCTGACCCGGATGGAACACCACGCCAACATCGTGCCGTGGCAGATGCTCGCGGAAGAGGTGGGAGCTTCAATTGAGGTAGTGGATGTGCAAGATGACGGCACGCTGGACGCCGAACAACTTCAGCAGAAATTGGCGCAGCGCCCGAAGCTTTTTGCTTTCACACACGTATCCAATACGCTAGGAACCGTCAACGATGCGCAGGCGTTAACGGCGTTAGCCAAATCCGCGGGTGCCGCAGTGCTTATCGACGGGTGCCAGGCCATTCCACACATGGAAGTGGACGTGCAAACCTTGGATTGTGACTTCTATATTTTTTCGGGTCACAAAGCTTACGGGCCCACCGGAATCGGCGTTTTGTATGGCAAGCGCGAGTTGCTCGAAGCAATGCGGCCTTGGCGTGGCGGGGGTGAAATGATTGACGTAGTCAGTTTTGAGAACGGTACAACTTATGCGGGCTTACCCCACAAGTTTGAAGCGGGCACACCGCACATCAGCGGTGCAATAGCGTTGGGAGTTGCCTTGAATTGGCTGAATGGAATTGGGGCGGACGCCATCATGAACCACGAGACCATGGTTGCTGCGCACGCTCGAAAAGGACTGAGCAGCATTGAGGGAATTCGTTTCATTGGCAACGCACCCGTGGCTTCCGGAGTCGTGAGCTTTGTTGTGGACGGAACGCACCCCTACGATATCGGTACCTTGCTGGATTCGCAGGGGGTCGCGGTTCGCACCGGTCATCACTGCACGCAGCCCCTTATGGAACGCTACGGCATCCCTGGCACAGTTCGCGCTTCTTTCGGCGCGTACAACACCCTGCAAGAAGTGGATACTCTGGTGTCCGGAACGATCCGAGCGGTCCGTATGCTGCGTGATTGACCTTTCTAATCCTACCGAACCATGAGTGACCTTCTCCAACAGCGCCAACACGAAATCGCCGAAGAATTTGAGTTTTTCGAAGACTGGATGGAGCGATATGAGCACATCATCGAACTGGGCAAAGAACTCGCTCCGATTTCTGAAGATGAAAAATTGGAAGAGCACCTGATCCGCGGATGCCAATCCCGGGTGTGGCTTCTGGCTGACAAGGACGATGCGGGCAACGTGAAATTTCGAGCTGATAGTGACGCTATTATCACCAAGGGGTTGGCCGCGTTGATGGTTCGGGTTTTGAGTGGTTTGTCACCAGCAGCCGTCGCTCAAGCGAATCTTTGGTTCATCGAAAAAATTGGATTGGACGCTCATTTGAGCCCAACACGGGCCAACGGCTTGCGTTCCATGGTGCAGCAAATGAAGTACTACGGCGTCGCCTTTCAGTCCCAAAAACAGGTCTAAAAAACGTGGCGCCCTACCCTTTCAAACTTGCGAGAACTTGCAGGTTTCACAATTGGGGATAAAGGCGCCACGGGTTAACCTAACCACAACCAAAACCCGTTCAAAGGGCGAAGGGTTGCACGGGCCGTTCAGCGAACGGCAAATTCCTGGTCCTGGATGCGTGCGCGCCATTCGCTGACAGCTGCTTGAAAAGCATTCATTTGGTTGGCTTCGATGGGCTCAGAAGGCGGGAAATCTTCCTTTAGGTGGTCCACTTGCTTGCCATTTTTCCAGAACCGGAAGCAGACATGGGGACCAGTAGCGAGCCCTGTGGATCCGACGTATCCGATGACTTGACCTTGCCGCACGTGTTCGCCGACGGTGACCGCGCGCTTGGACATATGTAAGTACTGGGTTTCGTAGGTAGAGTTGTGGCGGATTTTCACGTATTTGCCGTTGCCCTTGGTGTAGCTGGACTTCGTCACAACACCGTCGCCGACGGCTAAGATGGGAGTGCCAGCAGGTGCGGCGTAGTCAGTGCCGTAATGCGCTTTGGTGCGGTTTAGGATAGGGTGGAAGCGCTTGAGGTTGTACCGGCTGCTGATGCGGCTGAATTCTACTGGTGCCTTGAGGAACGCTTTGCGCAGGCTGTTGCCGTCTTCGTCGAAGTAGTCGTTTCCGGCACCTTGATCAAACCTATACGCGGGTAGTTTGCTGCCGCGGTGCTCGAAGTGGCATACGATGACGCGGGGCATGCCGACGGGTTGGTCGTTGACGTACACACGTTCGTACAAAACGTCGAATGCATCCCCTTCTTGCAGGCGCGAAAAGTCCACGGTCCACGCGTATACCGCAGCCATGGAGAGCGCTAGGTTGGAGGGTGCTCCGACCCGTTCGAGGTCCACGTAAAGGCTGGACTCAATGATGCCGTGGGCGCGTTCAATCAAGGTGTCGGTGGAGTATGATTCCAATGCCACACCGTAGGGAGGGCGAAGGTCAAATCGGGCGTATTGTGTGGCATTGCGCTGGTATACGAAGTACCGAGCGGGTTGCACGCTGTCTTCATCGAAGGCGATCCAGTAGGGTTGCTGGGCGCGGATGTTCCGGACGTCGTAGGTGGTTTTGGTTTGATTAGCTAGCGTAGCAATCGCCCTTGCGGATACGCCGGCGGGGCCAAGAATGTGAGAAAGGGAGTGTCCGGATTGAACCGTCCCGGAATCAATTTGCAGCCCGTCCCATATCACACCGAAGCGCTCGATTGGAATGTACGGTGGTGCTTCAGGTTTGGTCAATGCGGAGCCTTCACCGGTGTCGCCGCAGGCCAGAATGCCGCAGCAAAGGATAAGGAGCGAGAGCCAGCGCTGCATCAATTGCGACCGAACACTTCTTTCTCTACCCATTTCTTTCCCCATTCGCTCAATTCGCTTGCGCTCCACAATTCCGGATAGAAGATGCGCTTCTGGAATCGCGGAGGCAGGTATTTCTGCCAGTTGGTACCGCCGGTGGCGGCGATGTCTTCCGGGTTGCGCTGGAGGTAGCGCACAGCGCTTTTGTAGTGACTGAGGGGCCAATTGATATTGACATTAACATCCAACCAACGCAGGGCCTGCTTCAATTCGTCTGTTTGTTGCTCAGGTTGCAAGGCTTGCCATAACGACCTGAGGTTGACTTCAAAGGTGTTCTCAGCGAGCTCCAACAAGGTACTATCGTATTTCACTTCGAATTGACGAAGGGTGAGGGTCTTTTTACTAGATGCGAGCTCCACAGCTCCAGCTTTCCAGTAAATGTTGGGATACATGCTTTCGATGTCTCCTGGCTGATGCTTTTCATTCGCGTCGCGGTGATCTTCGTTTAGCAACCGATTGAACGTCGTGGATCGGATCTCAATTTTACGGTATTGCGCACTTTGGAATCCACTTGCTGGAAGCAAAGACATCCGGAATTTTAGGAATTGGTCTTGGTCCATGCCGTCGACCATGATTTCAAAGCTGTGGGTCAGCGCTTCAAAATAGCGATTTACACGGGTGACACGTTTGAGGATGGACGCGGCGTCGGCAGGCGCAGCGGTGTTCAACTGCTCGAGTTCGTGCAAGGCGAGCTTGAAATACAGCTCCGTGATCTGGTGGTAAACAATGAAGATGGACTCGTCCGGAAACGGTGTGATGGGATGTTGCAGGCTCAACAGTGTATCGAGGTTAATGTAATCCCAATAGGTCAGATAATCAGCGTAAAGCAGCCCGTCCAAGTATGCGCTGAGGTCTTGCCCCATGGCGGCATATTTGTTGGAAAGCGCTTCCAGTTTTTTCAGGATGTCCTCTTCAAAGGCGTGTTGATCTCCCATGGGAGCAAATTCGGGAAATTCCGGTCAATAGCACACCCCAAACCACAGACTTCTCAACCTTCTAGCGTGGGCGATTTGGCATGGGTTATGACGCGACTGAGGCAGTGCACTTCAGCTCGATGGCGATGGGTGTTGGCAGGCGGTTGATTTCAATCGTCGTTCGGCAGGGTTGGGTCGCGGAATCAGGAAAGTATTCGGCGTAAATGCGATTGAACGTTTTGAAATCGCGGTTCATATCCACAAGGAAGACCGTGATATCAATGAGCTTTTCCCAGCTGCTTTCGTGGGCTTCGAGGATGGCCTTGACATTGGCAAAAACGCTGCGGACTTGTGCCTCAAAGTCGAATTCAATGAAGTTCCCATTGTGGTCTAATTCTAGGCCTGGCACGCCACTGTCGTTGCCGTCACTGCCCGCGACTCGTGGTCCCACTCCGCTCAAGAAGAGAAGGTTTCCAGCTTTGCGAGCGAAGGGGTACGCTCCTACCGGCTTGGGGGCTTGGTGCACGTCATTTGTCATGCGACAAAGATACTGCGTTCAGCAAGCCTTTTGGTATCTTAGCTCCATGCGATATCAATCCCTTTCCGCTGAACTCTACAAGCGCAACCGCGCCAACTTCTTGGCCCAGATGAAGCCACGTTCGATTGCAGTCTTTTTCTCCAATGACATCTACCCGACGAGTTCGGACGGCACCTTACCGTTCAAACAAGCCAGTGACATCTTGTGGTTGACCGGCGTTGATCAAGAAGAGACGGTGTTGGTGTTGTTCCCAGATGCACACAACCCGAACGATCGCGAGATCTTGTTCACATTGGAGACTAATGAAGAGCTCGCCATTTGGGAGGGGGCCAAATTGGATAAGCCCCAAGCAAAAGCTGCAACGGGTATCGCGAACATCCAGTGGACAAAAGCATTGGAACGCACCCTTCACCGCCTCATGGCCGAAGCGGATGCGCTGTACCTCAACGACAACCCACACACTCGTGCTCGCAATACCGTTGAGACCCGAACGGATCGGGAGAATGCTGCGTTACGAGCCAAATACCCGAACTACGAGTATGAGCGGTCTGCACCCATTTTGTACGGCTTGCGCGCTATCAAATCTCAAGAGGAAGTGGATCAGATGCAGCGCGCTTGCGACATTACCAAGTCGGGTTTTGAACGCGTTTTGCAGTTTGTAAAGCCAGGCGTGACGGAGTACGAAATCGAGGCTGAATTCATGCACGAATTCTTGCGCCGTGGCTCGCGTGGGTTCGCCTATACCCCGATAATAGGTAGCGGATTCAACGCGTGCGTGTTGCACTACATCGAGAACAGCGCCGAGTGCAAGGCGGGCGATGTCATTCTGATGGACGTCGGTGCGGAATATGGCAACTATGCCGCCGATATGACGCGTTGCGTCCCGGTAAGTGGGAAGTTCACGGACCGCCAACGCTCGGTGTATAACGCGGTCTTGAATGTGATGCGCAGCGCTATGAACTTACTCAAGCCCGGCGTAAGCCTGCACGATTATCATGTGCAAGTTGGGGAGTTAATGACCAAGGAATTGCTGGGCCTCGGACTCATAACAGCTGAGGAGGTGGCCAATCAAGACGCCGCTTGGCCGGCCTATAAAAAGTACTTTATGCATGGCACCTCCCACTTCATCGGGTTGGATGTGCACGACGTGGGACATTGGCACGAACCCATCCAGGCTGGGCACGTGTTCACGGTTGAACCGGGCATCTACATTAGGGAAGAAAACTTGGGTATACGATTAGAAAATGATGTTCTAATTACAGACGACGGTTATGTAGATCTCATGGCACATATTCCGGTCGAAGCCGACGACATTGAGGCCATGATGGCTTGATTGAGAATGGGTTTTAGGAGGTAATATTTAGGCCTTGATTTGATTAAAAACGACCTTGGTCGTATATTAGGGCACTTACTAAATCTGAACTGTCATGCGCGCTTCCGTTTTGACTTATGGACGGCTGTCCATGCTTGCTCTACTGTTGATTTCTTGGTTTCATGCCTCAGCGGATTCGGGCAATGACCAAAGTGGAGCATTGTCGTTGAAAGGAGTTATGGATTTTACGGTTCCTTCTGGAGGCAACGATGGCAAGGCCATCCATGTGGTAGCGAATGAAGATATTTCCGACCTGAGTGCTTTCGGTTTGGGCGTGGCCAGCAACGGTGATGGATCGGACGGAATGGAATACACGTTTCCTGCTGTAGCTGTCAGTGCTGGCGATGACATTTTGGTCGCCCGCTCAATCTCCGATATTGAGGTTTATTTCGGTGCTTGCTACGGTGGTTTCGAACACGTGTTTCAAGGAGGTTTTGTCAATCAGAATGGAAACGACGCCATTGAATTATTTGAATCGAATACGGTCATTGAAACCTTTGGTGACGTTAACGTCGATGGTGAAGGAGAAGACTGGGAATACACGGATTCGTGGGCTTACCACGATGGCACATCGTGGACTTATGGCAACATCAACTGCACCGACGGAACGACCACTATTTTTGATTCCGATTGCCTTTACCCGATGTGCTCAGTTGCTTCGTCTGCAGGCCTCTTCGGAACCCCGCTTTCTTCGACTGCGCACAATTTCACGCTAACCACAAGCCCAGCGAACGATCCAATCGCGGAGCGGTGGGGTGATAATTTAAGTGCTCCCTATCCGACCAACGCATGGTGGCAGGACTTGACGCTATTGGGTGGAGATGGATACGGTCGAGTCAACTGCTTCCCTTACCAATTTCGATCGGTGGACAATGCCATGGAGTTTTGGATGCCAGAGCTCTACCATTCTAGCACGGTTGTGGGAACGCAAGGCGGAGCCAATTGGCAATTCACGGCAGAGGAAGGCGGGTTGACGCATCAAATCACGGCGTACGATGAGCTTTCTGTTGGCGTAACCTTCTCGAACAGCTCTTCAGGAACGATGCGCATGCCCTTGGTTCGAGGCATGGCTTATGTTTCGAGCCAGTATGTCGGATTGACGCCGAAACTGGTCACATCCAATGCCATTCTCAGCATCCAGGATGATGCGGGATCGAGCTTGAGTCAGGGAACGCCCTTCACAGGACAGGAATTTACCCTCACCCTCAATAACGGTCAGACGTGGAAGTTGTATTCCAATCACAGCGTGAGCTGGAATTGGAGTGGGGGAGCATTGACAGCGACCGGTGCTGAATCCGATGTGTGGGTGCGCATGGCCTTATTGAATGCATCAACTTTGCCAGCCAGCTGGCCGTCTGATTACTACATTGGCCAGAACCAGTCGGCCATCGAAGGTTTATTGGACGCGCATGCAACTGCAATTCCGGTTGGAGGAAGCGTAAATGCTACAGTAGAAAACAATCAAGCAACCCTTCAATTCACATGGTCCCACGCTAGTGGTTCATCGGGTAACTTTTTGGTGTTTGCCCTGCCTCACCACCAAGACATACTTTCAGAGAGCGTGAGCGATGATTTGTGGATTCGCACCCTTCGCGGAGTGATGAAGGCCGTGAGCTCGGAGTCGTGGACCCTTACCGAACCGTTGACTGCGATTAACTGGAGCGCGCCTCGAGCTATTCCGGAGTCCAGAAAGCCCGCCATTCAGGAGGCGCTCAAACTCAGTCATAACTTCACCGCGAGCAACTCCTCCATTTATTTTGGAGGGAAACAGCTGCAGGGTTTGGCCCGGTTGGTGTTGATCGCCAACGAATTGGGACTGAGCTCTGATGAGTCACTCTTTAAAACACAGTTGCAAAGCGACTTAGGCGCTTGGCTGGATGGCACGGTGACCTACCCCCTTCACTACGACACGGAGTGGGGCGGCATCATACCGGGGCCTGCTGCCAATGGGACCCCCCCCCCTTATGAAGCCACATTTTTAGTTGACGAATACAACGACCATCACTTTCAGTACGGCCACCTGATTTATGCTGCAGCGGTCTTGGCGAAAGACGACCCCTCATGGGTAACACAGAATGGCGATGTGGTCATGCAAATCATTCGAAACATTGCGACGCCAAGTCACGACGACCTCAATTATCCGTTTATGCGGAACAAGGATTGGTTCGTTGGGCATTCGCTTGCGACAGGACTCAATTCTAGTCTAGATGGCCGAGACCAAGAGAGTACCTCAGAGGCGGTCAACGCTTGGTACGCGGTTTCCCTCTATGGGCTGGCTATTGGTGATGACCGTTTGCACGATTTGGGTCGGCTTATGCTCGCGACCGAATTGAGGTCTTCACACAAATATTGGCAAATCCAAGCCGCTGATGACATTTATCCGCCGGAGTTTGGAGCTAACAAGGTGGTTGGCCGATTGTTTGACACAAAGGCGGATTATCAGGTGTGGTTTGCTGTAGATGGAGTGAGCAAGACCGAATGGATCCACGGCATCCAGTACCTACCAATTACACCGTTTTCGGAAGAATTACTCCGGCCTGAGTGGATGCAAGAAGCGTATCCTGTTGTTTCGGCGGCGCTGTCAGACCCCACCTTGGAAGAGTCGTGGAAAAGCTTGATTTTTTCGGCGCATGCGACCATTGCCCCGGCAGATGCGTGGAATGAGACCATGACCCTCACCGGTTTTGATGACGGCAATCTGCCGGCAAATGCGCTGTACTGGGCTGCGACCCGGCCGAATCTTCCGGAGGAGACTTTGGCCACGGTGAGTTCGGATTTGGCGACGGTTCAATTTTCCGTGGACTTATCGGAGGAGTCGACGGTAGCGAGCCCCGTGGTGAAGGTATTCGTTGGAGGTGCCTTCGTCGACTATGCCTTGACGGATGGCGATAACGATGGTATTTACACGGCGGAAGCTTCATTGGGAGTGGGAGCGTACGCGTACAAATTCTTCAACAACGGCATTTGGGAGCCCATTGGCGCGAGCCATACGTGCGCAGTTGAATCTGGAGGCTATTACAACCGCCAAGTTGAGGTTGCCCTGGGGCAGAGCTTGTTCTCCGAGACGATTGCGCTGCCCACTGTATGCTGGAACAGCTGCGGTAATTGCTCTGAAGTACCCTCGGCTGCTGAGCCGCTGTCCATCACTGTCACGGTGTGCACTTCGGCTTCATCTGTCGAATTGACGGGGCCGCTTTGGAATTGGCAGCCAACGGGAATTCCGGCGGCGGCAGACAATGGAGACGGAACGTGGACATTCACTATGGATGCCCCCACCGTGGACATGCAGTATTTGCTCATTGTGGATGGGGTGTGGGAAAACCTAATCTCCGAGGCAAGCGAATCATGCGTGGCGGTAACAGATTATTCCACCTACGCCAACCGCCAATGGACCGTAGGTTCAGGAGACGTAACAGGAATCGTTTACGGAACGTGTGCTTCCACATGTGGCGGCGTGTCGGGTTGCACAGATAGTAATGCGTGCAATTACGATCCAACAGCGACAACTGACGATGGTTCTTGCCAAAGCATTCCGGTAGGCGATTGCGATTGCAATGGCAACCAGGACGATGCGTGTGGGGTGTGTGGCGGCAGTGGCACAGATGTCGATGCTGATGGCATCTGTGATGACGTTGATCAGTGCACGGACACTTCGGTGTGCAATTACGCGGCTGATCCGACAGAAGCTTGCACACCGTGTACTACGGAATCAGTTGTTTTCCAAGTGAACGTTTCGGACGAACCCTATTCAGGACAACTTCTGGTCTACATGTTTGGCTCATTCCAGGACTCGCAATGGTCGCCTGAAAACGCGATGACGCTCGAAGACCCGGATGCGGATGGAACGTTCTCCGTAACCCTTTCTTTAGAGGCCGGAACGACTTTGGAATACAAGTTTTTTATAGGTGACGACAGTTACATCGAAACCTTGTCCTCGGGCGCTTCTTGTACGCTCACTACGGGTCCATACACGAATCGCGTGTACACTGTGCCGGCAGGTGGCGCAGTATTGGATGCTGTTTGCTTTGGGAGCTGTGAGGTATGCCTTGAAACGGGATGTACGGACATAACGGCTTGCAACTACAGCAGCAATGCGACATCAGACGATGGAAGCTGCGTCTACGCGGTAGATGCTTGTGATGTTTGCAATGGCGATGGAAGTGTAACCCAGCCAGACTCTGACGGGGATGGTGTGTGTGACGCGTCGGATAGCTGTTCCAATACTACGGCTTGTAATTACGATGCGAACAGCGGATCAAACGCCGCTTGCACGTACGCTTCGACATGGTATGCGGACAACGACGATGACGGCTTGGGTGATGCGAGCGACAGCGAAACGTCTTGCACTCAGCCTACGGGTTACGTGTCGGACAGCTCAGACCTGTGCGACGATACCTCGGCCTGCAACTATGATGCGAACAGTGTTGCGAACGCCGCTTGCACGGCTGCTACGACCTGGTACTTGGACAAC